>X355_Hoffmanns_Two_toed_Sloth__coassemble_1822_pt1 | contig 130947 bp, 123 predicted proteins | sample X355_Hoffmanns_Two_toed_Sloth__metabat2_high_PE_003 | metagenome-assembled genome bin X355_Hoffmanns_Two_toed_Sloth | reverse complement strand
GCCTCTACCCGCGTTGTGGTCGCCACCATCCTCATGCGCTTCTGCGAGAACGTCGTGAAATAAACCATACCTCAAAGCACAAGCCCGGGGCGGCCCAGCCGCCCCGGGCTTTTCGTTTGTAAAAAAGTTGGTGCCGTTTATATTGTAGGGGAGGCTATCAGCCTCCCGCTCCAGTTGGCGATGATCGCGGCGTTTTCGGGAGGATAATATCCTCCCCTACATTCCCGCCCCCGGCCCGGCAAAAACCGCAACGCAACGGGCCGACACGTAGGTCGGCCCCTACATTACAACCTGCGACATGTACCGCATTTGTAGGGGCGGTGCGGCAGCCGTTGGCGGCTTTGCCGCCTTACGGATGCCCATGCAGAGCGTTCCAAACCCGCCCCTAAACCCGGCAATCACCGCAACGTGGGCGGGCCGCCGAGGGCGGCGGCCCCTACATTCATACCATAACCTCGCGGTTCTCTCGTAGGGGCCGCACACTTGGGCGGCCCGGCGGCCCCGCCGCCACTTGGCGGTCATCGCGGCGCTGCGGGCGCAAAACCGGGATACCCGGAATGAAACCCCGGCAGTCATGTTATCCCTGCGCGCAAAAAGGGAGCGGCTGCGGCCGCTCCCTTTTGTTTTTACAATTCTTATTCCGCCGGGACAGCCGCCCGGGCCTTCTCCCAGTCGGCGGCGACAGCCAGCAGGACCGTATTGCCCCGGGTCTCTATGATCGCGTGCTCCAGCTTTTCCACCTCGGCGGGCTGGTAGTTCCGAACGGCCTCGATCTGGTTTTCCACCCAGGCTTCCAGCACCTTCTCCGCTTCGGCGGCCTGGCCGGCGTCCCGGGCGGCGATCACGGCGGCGGCCTCCGATGTAGCGCCTGTGGAGTAGTAGAGCACGGAGCCCTCATAATCTTCCGCTTCTCCACTCAGGGAAAACAGCAGCGTGGGGTCCAGTTCCTCCAAAGTCTCGGAAAACGCGCCCGAATCCAAAAGCGCCTGAACGGTCGCCAACGGCGCGAAGGACGGCTCCGGTTCCGTCTTGGCGCAGCCGGCGCAGACCGCCAGCAAAAGAACGCTCACCAGCACACCGCAGATCAGTTTTTTCACGACAGTTCCCCCTTCACCGTATGAGTCTTCAAATACTCATACCATGTTTGATAGCCCTCTTTATGAAAATGGATGCCGTCGGAGCTGGCGTCGGCGGGGATCTCCCCGCTTTCGTCGACCAGCGCTTCCTTCACGTTGACGTAGTAGCCCTGTTTTTCCGCGGCAATGGCTTCGATCAGCCCGTTATAGACGGCGATCTGCTTATTGGTGACGTAATCGGCCTGGTTGGTCGCCTTGCATACCTCCGTATTGACGGGGATCAAACTCTGCAGATAGATATCCGCGCCGGGCTGCAGCTCCTTCAGCTTGTCCACCACGGCGGCGTATTCATCCGCGAAGCCCTGGTCGTAATTATAGCCCAGCTCGTTGATGCCCAGCATCAGGTAGATCTTGGCGTACTGCTTCTGTCCCAGGACCTGGAGCACCCCGGCCTTTCCGTCGTCGGTCTCAATGACCGCCTTGTCGTTCATCACGTCAAACACGGTCAGGCCCTTGTAGCAGAGAAAGTCCACATCCTTGATCCCGCTGTACAGCCGCAAACCGTCGGTGCGGGAGTCCCCGATGAACACGGCGTCGGCAAACCAGCCGTCCTCCACCGCCTCCGACTCGGGCACGGGAGCAGCGTAGTCATAGGGCGTGGGTGTGGGAACGGGGGTGGGCGTCGGGGTCGGCTCCACCGGAGCGGAGACCGGAGGCGTCGCCTCCGCGTCGCCGCTCAATTTTGACGGCTGCCGGTCGGCGGCGCATCCGGCGGCCAGCAGCAGTACCAGCAGGGTCAAGGGGATCAGGGTCTTCATGGGTCAGTCTTCCTCCGTTGTTGTTCCAGAAATGATCGCTTCCACCGTCTCATAGTCCTTTGCCGTATAGGTGGGGCGGGCAGGCCCGGCCGGGGCCGCCCCGCGGGGGTTATACCAGATCGTGTCGATCCCGGCACGGTTTCCGCCCAGGATGTCGGAGTCCAGATTGTCGCCCACGATCACTGCGCGGCGTCTGTCTGAAATTTCCAATTTTCGACAGACATGGTCAAAAAAAATCGGGTCCGGCTTGCGCGCGCCGATCTCCTGGGAGATAAACAGGTGGGGGATATCCTCCCGGAGCGGCGAGGCGAAAAACCGCCCCCGCTGGGCCACGGCGGTGCCGTTGGTCACGATGGCCAGCGTGCAGCCCAACTCCCGCAGGCGCTTACACAGCGCCTGCGCGCCGGGGATCAGGTCTTCGTTGGACGCCAGGGCGGCGAGATAGTCGGCGTTGAATTCCGCCGGGTCGTGGCTGCCGCCCATGGCCTGCTCAAACCGGCGAAAGCGCTCCACCAGCAGGAAATCCTGCTCCACCTCGCCCCGGGCGAAGGCGTCCCACAGGGCGGTGTTGATCCGCTGGTACGTGTCCACCGTGTCCCGGTCCGGGGTATACCCCCGAGTCTGCAGCACGGCGCGCAGGGCCTTGCGCTCGGCGGCGTCAAAGTCAAACAGTGTATTGTCGGCGTCCAGCAGGACGACGGAGTAACGGAGCATCAGGTTCTCCTCCTGTGCATACGAAATGTGATGGCCATGCGCACGGCGGAGGACACCACCAGCGCGCCCACCGCCAGGCAGCAGGCGGTGCCGAGGGTATGCAGGCCTTGATTCAGAAACATCTCCGTATTTCCCTGCAGGGCGTACTCCATGGTGTAGTAAATGCCCGCGCCGGGCACCAGCGGGAAAAAGGAGACGAGCAGATAGCCCGTCACCGGGCATTTGCGCACACGGGCCATGATCTCGGCATAAGCCGAGGTGGCCATGGCCGCCAGGAAGCAGCCCAGCAGATCGGCGGCCCCGGCCAGCACGGCCAACAGATACACCAGCCATCCCAGCGCGCCGCCGACGCAGCAGATCACCACGCCGGTGCGTATATTGAAGATCACGCAAAAGCCCGCGCAGGCCAGAAAGGCCCACAGGCAGGGCAGAAAGTACGTCCAATCCATCTTCTATGCCCCCCAAAGCCCGGCGGCCAGCGCCATGGCAATATAGGTGCCCATGGCGATCGCGCCGGCGGTCAGCAGAGCCTCTACCAATTTGATCAGGCCCGCCACCGTGTCGCCCGCCATGATATCACGCAGAAAGTTCGTGAACATCAGCCCCGGCACCAGGGCCATCAGGGCGCCGATGGTAATATAATTGGTATTCTCTCCGACCCCGACGCGCACCAGCACCGCGGCCAGGAAGGCCGAGACAAAGGCCGAGATCACCGTCCGGACAAACAGGTTGGCGCCCAGCCGCTCCATAAAGCTCAGACACAGACCGATGGCAACGCCGCACAGACCGCCGACCAGGCCGTCGGTCAGGCTCCCGCCCCAAAACAGGGCAAAAGCCCCTGTGCCGACAAAATACCCTAATAATTGCAGCCAGAACGGGAATTTCGGGTAACCGGCGTCCAGGACGCGGAGCTGCTGCAGCGCGGCGTCCGGGTCGGGGGTCTCCCGGCAGATTTGGCGGCAGTAATCATATACCCGTTCCATCCGGGTGATGTCGGTGCCGTGGGCGGAGATGCGCCGCATCCGGGAGATGGGCCGCCCGTCGCTGTCGATCAGGCTGACGATCAGGCAATTGGGGATGGCAAATACCTGGCCGCCGTCCACGCCGTAGGCCTGGAAAATGCGCCGCACGGCCTCCTCCACCCGGTAGATCTCCGCGCCGCTCTCCTGCAGGCGGTAGCCGGTCTCCACAGCAAGGGCCAGTAAAACGGTACGCTCCGCCACAGCCGGCCACCCCCTTTTTTCATCGTGATCATGAAACAGCTTTGATAGAATACCCCAAAACAGCGGCGGTTTCAACCTCGAAACCGAGGAAAATGGTTACAATTCCATTTTTATTTTGTTATCTTTCGGATGGGATGCCGGACCACCGTCCTGAGCTTTTCCGGCGCGACCTTGCGGGCGTCGCTCAGGTAGATCTCATGGTGGAATCTTTGCGGTGTAATATCCAGTGTATAGCCCTCGGCCCGCGCGTATTCGTGCATCAATCGGATGGTGGCAGGCTCCTGGTCATAAGGGCCAAGGTGCATGCACTGTACGCACAGGCCCTCAGCATAGGTCAGAAACTCCGCCTTGGAAAAATCCGTCTTCTTCTTCCGGGTCGCCTCTTGGACCGCCCAGTCAAATTCCTCCTTTGTCACGAAGTCCGGCAGGCGGATCAGGGAGATGAACTGAAACTTCTCCTTGTGGGCATAGTCGATCCCTTCCGCGCCGTCCTGCCACCAGAAGCCCTCCAGCGGCGGGACCACATAGTCGAAATAGCCGTCGATCCGGTGATCGCCCATCTTGCTCATTTTGATGGTAAAGGCAATTCCATAGAGTAATCCAATGGATTCTTTATACTCTCCATTTTCCGCGTTAGGATCGCCCTTGCCGCGCACGGCGATGTAATTCATGGGCGGCACGTCCACAACGCCCGGCTTATTTTTCGGCAGGTAGAATTCCTTGTATTCCTTCTTGAAGTCAAATGCCATGATTTTTCTCCTTTCTGTGTATGCCGGTTTCATCAAAAAAGCGGGCGCCGCCGATGACCGGCGTCGCCCGCTCAGATATTACGTCCCCGCGCTTTGCGTGCTCCGGTTCGTGTCCAGCCACGGCAGGCACTTCCCGAACACGCCCACCAGCCTTCCAGTGAGCAGAACGGACAGCACGGTGCCGATCCAGACGCATTCCTGAGAGAGAATGCGGTGGCTGAAGATCAGCTCGATCAGGATCGCGATGACCACATAAGTGGCGTCGCCCGCCATTTTTACTCTGGACAGGGGCTGATCGTACTTGGCGCTGATCGCCCGCAGAAGGGCGTCCGGCGAGGGAAGCATCAGGTTGGCTCCGACGATAATGACGATGCCCAGCGCGGTAGCCGCGATCCCGGCAAGGCAGACCACATAGCACAGCCACAGGGGCATTTCTCCGAAGGCGAGCAAAAACATATACAGGTCGATGATATAGCCGAACACGATGGCCACCGGAAGGATCAAAACAGTCTTCACGTCGATTTTCCTCTGGACCACGATGATCATCAGAAAGCAGAAGACCTGGAAGATGATGGTGGTATTTCCAAAGGTCAGCGGCGTGATATTAGCCAGTGCGGCTGGGATCACGCTGACGGGAGAGACGCCGGTGCCCGCCTTTTTGATCAGCACGATGCCCAGCGCCATGACCAGCAGGCCGAGGATATATTGGGGCAGTTGTCGTTTTAATTTCATGGGAAACACCTCTTTGGGAAATTCGGAATCAATGATCATGCCTTCGTATCCCAAAAAGCTGCCTGTCACAACTTCGGCGGGCAAACACCCGCCCTTTTACGGAATACTGTAAAACAGTATAACAAAAAAATCCCAACGGGACAAGGACGCGCTGTGCTTCATCATTTTTATAAGTGTATCAACAAATTCAATAATTTACAACACAATATAGCGGATATCTCCCTATCTTTCCCGCCGCAGGCAAACGACTGTCTCCACATGGCTGGTACGGGGGAACAGATCCACCGCCAGGGCGGTTTGGGGCTGATAGCCCTGCTCCGTGAAGCGCTTCACGTCCCGGGCCAGGGTGGCGGGGTCGCAGGAGACGTAGACCACCCGGTCCGGGGCCATGCGGACGATCGCGTCCACCACGCCGGGGGCAAGGCCCTTGCGGGGCGGGTCCACGGTGATCACGTCGGGCTTTAGTCCGTCGGCGGCCAGCCGCGCGGCGATATCCTCCGCGTCGCCGCAGAAGAACTCGGCGTTGGCAATGCCGTTCCGCTCGGCGTTGGCCTTCGCGTCCCCGATGGCCTCGGGCACCACCTCGGCCCCGATGACCCGGCGGGCGTGCTTCGCCAGGGCCAGGGAGATGGTGCCGATGCCGCAGTACAGGTCCAGCACGGTCTCCGTGCCCGTCAGGGCGGCCATCTCCAGCGCCTTGCCGTAGAGCACCTCGGTCTGCGCCCGGTTGACTTGGAAGAAGGAGGGCACCGACAGGCGGAAGGACAGGCCGCACAGAGTCTCCTCCAGCGTGTCCCGCCCCCACAGGGTGCGGTAGGCATCGCCCAGGATGACGTTGGTCTTTTTCTCGTTGACCCCCAGCACCACGCCCGCCAGTCCCGGCTCGGCTTGGCGGAGGGCTTGTACCAGCTCCGCCTCATGGGGGAGGGAAGAGCCGTTGACCATCAGGCAGCACAGGCTCTCCCCGGCGGCGTTGGTCCGCACATACACATGGCGCACCAGCCCCTTGTGCGCGCGCTCGTCGTAGGCTGGGACCGCGTATGCCTCCATCCACGCCTTCACCGCCCCGCGCAGGCGGGCGGCGGCGGACGGCTGAAGCAGGCAGTCCTCCACATCGGTCACGGCGTGGGTGCGCTTCTGATAAAATCCGATGGCGGGGCCGGGCGCCACGGGAAATTGCACCTTGTTTCGATAACGCAGAGTATTTTCCGCCCCAAATATTGCGGAAACGGCCACATTCGCGCCGCCGATCCGGGCCAGCGCGTCCTGGACCTTCTGCTTTTTGAAGGCCAGCTCCTCCTCATAGGTCATATGCCGCAGAGAGCAGCCGCCGCAGCTTGCAAAATACGGGCAGTCGGACTCCCGCCGGGCAGGGGAGGGGGCGGTCACTTCGCTCACCTCGCCCCAGGCGCAGGAGCGCCCCACTTTTTGCAGCCGCACCCGGCAGGTCTCCCCCCGCAGGGCGCCCTTGACAAAGCAGGTCATGCCGTCGGGCAGACGGGCCACCCCCTCGCCGTCGGAGCCGTAGCCCTCGATGGTCAGGGGCACAAGTTTCGTTTCCCGGTTCTGTTTCATGGGCGGCACTCCTCCAAGTTCAGTCGTGGTCAAATTATAGCATAGGATGGCGGGATTTTGATACGGCTTTTTCAAAAAGGGTATTAATAATTCACACTTTTTACTTTTCTCTCCTTTCCAATTGTGTTATACTAAATCGAATTACTATGGAAACCATGGATGAAATCGAAAGGTGACATATCATCATGAGTATTATTTCTAAGCTCTTTGGCTCCCACTCCCAGCGGGAGGTCAAGGCCATCACCCCCCTGGTGGACAAGATCGAGGCGCTGGAGGAGGAGTACAAGGCCCTCTCCGACGCTCAGCTTCAGGCCAAGACCCCGGAGTTCAAGGAGCGCCTGAAAAACGGCGAGACGTTGGACGACATCCTGCCCGAGGCCTTCGCCACCTGCCGGGAGGCCGCCTGGCGCGTGCTGGGCATGCGCCCCTACCGGGTGCAGCTCATCGGCGGCATCATCCTGCACCAGGGCCGCATCGCCGAGATGAAGACGGGCGAGGGCAAGACCCTGGTGGCCACTCTGCCCGCCTATCTGAACGCCCTGACCGGCCTGGGCGTGCACATCATCACCGTCAACGACTACCTTGCCAAGCGCGACAGCGAGTGGATGGGCAAGGTATACAAGTTCCTGGGCCTGAGCGTGGGCCTGGTCATCCATGGGGTCAAAGGCGCGGAAAAGCACGCCGCCTACGACGCCGACATCACCTACGGCACCAACAACGAGTTTGGCTTCGACTACCTGCGGGACAACATGGCCATCTACAAAAAGGAAATGGTCCAGCGGGGCCACGTCTTCGCCATCGTGGACGAGGTGGACTCCATCCTGATCGACGAGGCCCGCACCCCCCTGATCATCTCCGGCCAGGGCGACAAGTCCACCGAGCTGTACACCGTGGTGGACGCCTTCGTGCGCGGCCTGAAGCGTCTGAAGGTGGCCAAGACCGACTCCAAGGAGGAGGAGGCCGAGGACATCGACGCCGATTACATCGTGGACGAAAAGGCCAAGGCCGCCACCCTGACCGCCCGGGGCATCGCCAAGGCGGAGCAGCACTTCAACATTGAAAACCTCTCCGACCTGGAGAATTCCACCCTGTCCCACCACATCAACCAGGCCATCAAGGCCCACGGCGTCATGCAGCGGGACATCGACTACGTGGTCAAGGACGGCGAGGTCATCATCGTGGACGAGTTCACCGGCCGCCTGATGTTCGGCCGCCGGTACAATGAGGGCCTGCACCAGGCCATCGAGGCCAAGGAACACGTCACCGTGGCCCGGGAGTCCAAGACGCTGGCCACCATCACCTTCCAGAACTACTTCCGCCTGTACGAAAAGCTCTCCGGCATGACGGGCACCGCCCTGACCGAGGAGGAGGAGTTCGGCCAGATCTACTCCCTGGACATCGTGGAGATCCCCACCAACAAGCCCGTGGCCCGGATCGACCAGCCCGACGTGGTCTACAAAAACACGGCGGGCAAGTACCGCGCCATCGTCCGCCAGATCGAAGAGTGCCACGCCAAGGGCCAGCCCGTGCTGGTGGGCACCGTGTCCATTGAAAAATCCGAGCTGATCAGCAAGATGCTCCAGAAAAAGGGCATCAAGCACAATGTGCTCAACGCCAAGCACCACGAGAAGGAAGCGGAGATCATCGCCCAGGCGGGCAAGCTGGGGGCCGTCACCGTGGCCACCAACATGGCCGGCCGCGGTACCGATATCATGCTGGGCGGCAACGCCGAATTCCTGGCTAAGTCCGAGTTGCGCAAGAACGGCATGACCGAGGAGATGCTGGTGGAGGCCACCGGCTTTGCCGAGACCGACAACCAGGAGATCCTGGAAGCCCGCAGGGCCTTTACCGAGGCCGAGGCCAGACACAAGGCCGCCATCAGGGACGAGGCCGACCAGGTGCGCGCCGCCGGCGGCCTGTTCATCCTGGGCACCGAGCGGCACGAGTCCCGCCGCATCGACAACCAGCTTCGCGGCCGTGCCGGCCGTCAGGGCGACCCGGGCGAGAGCCGCTTCTTCCTGTCCCTGGAGGACGATATCATGCGCCTGTTCGGCTCAGAGCGGGTGCAGGGCATGATGGAGAAGCTGGGCATCGACGACGACACCCCCATCGACCAGAAGATCCTGTCGGGCGCCATCGAGAACGCCCAGAAGCAGGTGGAATCCCGCAACTTCCAGACCCGGAAAAACGTGCTGCAGTACGACGACGTCATGAACACCCAGCGCGAGGTCATCTACAAGCAGCGCCGCCAGGTGCTGGACGGCGAGGAGATCAAGGGCTCCATTCAGAACATGATCCGCAGCAGCATCTCCTCCGCCATCACCGGCCACTGGGGCGAACAGAGCCACATGAGCGCCGAGGATTACGCCATCGCCGTTTCCCCCTTCAAAAACGTGTTCCTGACTGAGGCGGAGGCCTCCCTGTCCGACCAGGAGCTGGCCAAGTACAGCCAGGAAGAGCTGATCGAGCTGCTCCAGACCAAGGCGGACGCCGTCTACCAGGCCCGGGAGCAGGGCTTCGGCGAGCCGCTGATGCGCGAGCTGGAACGGGTGGTCATGCTGCGGGTGGTGGACGAATACTGGATGGACCACATCGACGCCATGAACGAGCTGAAGCAGGGCATCGGCCTGCGTGCCTACGGCCAGGCCGACCCCGTGGTAGCCTACAAGAAGGAAGGCTACGACATGTTCGAGGAGATGGTGGCCGCCATCCAGGAGGAGACGGTGCGGCGCATTTACACCGTGCGCGTGCAGACCAACAGCGTCCAGCGGGAGCGGGTGGCCAAGGTCACCGGCGAGAGCGCCGGCAGCGACGGCACCGTGAAAAAGCAGCCCGTCAAGAAGGGGGCCAAGATCGGCCGCAACGATCCCTGCCCCTGCGGCAGCGGCCAGAAGTGGAAAAAGTGCACCTGCAAGGAGTACCACCCCGACGGGGCCGCTCAGGGCTGATTTTATGACAGAGCATCAAGTCAACGGCGTGACCTTTCTCACCTCCGACGGCTTCACCGCCGCCGGAGGCGTCGCCCACGGGTTTTCCACCCGGCTGGGCGGCGTTTCCCAGGGAATCTTCTCCTCGCTGAACCTCGGCTCCACCCGGGGCGACGACCCGGACCGGGTGCGGGAGAATTACCGCCGCTTCTGCGCCGCCATCGGCGCGGACGTGACCCATGTGGTCATGAGCAACCAGGTCCACGGCACCGTCATCCGCGCCGTGGGGCCCGGCGACGGGAAGGCCGACCTGTACGACCGGGAGGAGTACGAGTGCGACGGGCTGATCACCGACGCGCCCGGTCTGGCGCTGACCATTTTTTCCGCCGACTGCATCCCCGTGCTGCTCTACGACCCGGTGAAGCGGGTGATCGCCGCCGTCCACGCAGGCTGGCGGGGCACCGCCGGGAACATCGCGGGCAGGGCCGTGGACAAAATGCGGGCGGAATACGGCTGTGACCCGGGAAATATCCTGGCCGCCATCGGGCCGGGCATCGCCGCCTGCTGCTTCGAGACCCACGCCGACGTGCCCGAGGCCATGACCGCGGCCCTGGGCGATCTTACCGCGCCTTATATCACCACGCTGGAACAGGGAAAATTCCAGGTGGACCTGAAGGGGATCAACGCCGCCCTGCTCCGGCGCGCCGGCGCGGCCCCCGGACATATCGAGATCAGCGGCGACTGCACCGCCTGCCACCCGGAAAAATACTGGAGCCACCGGGTGACCCAGGGCAGGCGGGGCAATCAGGCCGCCATGCTGCAGCTTTTATAAGCGCGGGCGCGCGCAGACGCGCCCTACATTGACCTTTGAGGTGACACCATGCACGCAACTGTCAAGCATATCGAACTGCCCGCCCACCGGCGGGCTTTCGCCGTCAGCGATGTGCATGGAAATCTGGACTATTTGAAGGGCCTTCTGGACAAGATCGCCTTTACCGAGGACGATATTTTGATCCTGCTGGGCGACCTGGTGGAAAAAGGCCCCCGCAGCATCGACACCCTGCGCTATATCATGGACCTTTGCAGAACCCACACCGTCCACGTCCTCCGGGGCAACTGCGACCGGCTGCTTTTTGACGATCTGCCCGACGACTGGCTGTTCCACTACCGCACCCACTGGCAGGGCAACCTGATCATGAACGAGTTTGCCCGGCGGCTGAACTATACCATCCAGTCTCCCGGCGATATCGCCGTTTTGCGGGAGCTGGCGAAAAAAGAATTCCCCGATATCTACCGGTTCCTCATGGACCTGCCCGTCATTTTGGAGAGCGAGCACTATATCTTCGTCCACGGAGGCGTCCCCGGCGAGGACAGTTTGAACCGCCCGGAGGAGCTGGAGGACTGGGCCTGTATGAAAAACGACGATTTCGTCCGTCAGGGCCATGTCTTCCGAACCAAGTGGTGCATCGTGGGCCACTGGCCCGCCACCCTCTACCGGGAGAGCTTTCCCTGCGCTGATCCTCTGGTCAGCGCGGGGCAGCAGATCGTCTCCATCGACGGCGGCTGTGTCATCAAGCGGGACGGGCAGTTGAATGCCCTGCGCCTTCCTCCGGTCCCTGCCGCCGGGCGCTTTACCTGGACCGCCTATGACGCCCTGCCCACCGGGCGGGCGGAGACGGCCCAGTCCCCCTCGGAACACCCGGTCTACATCCGCTACGGGGACAACGCCGTGCGGGTCCTGGAGCGGGGGGAGGAGTTCTGCACCTGCCTCCACCTGTCCACCGGACGAAAATTCGACATTCTCACTCGGGACCTGTGGGAATCCAAGCGGGGCGTGTTCTGCGAGGATTCCACCGATTACCTGCTCCCCGTCCGGCCCGGAGACATCCTGTCCGTCATTCAGGAGACCAGCCGGGGATGGCTGGTCAAGAAGGACGGCGTCACCGGGTGGTATAAAGGAGCCTTGACCTGGAGGGAAACGCCGTGCGTAAGACCTTGACCGCCTGGGTCCTTCTGCTGGCCCTGTGTCTCACCGGCTGCACCGGTGAGACCGTCCAGACGCCCGATGAACCGGAGGCCACCCCGACCCCCGTGTCCGTCCCGGAGCAGAAGGAGTTCACGCTCCCTTATTACCCCGACGCCTCCCTGCACCCCATTACGGGGAACAACCGCACCAATCTGGTGCTGGCCAGCCTGGTCTATCAGGGCCTGTTTGAGCTGGACAACACCTTTACCCCCCAGGGGGTGCTGTGCGCTTCCTCCTCGGTCTCCGAGGACGGCCTGACCTGGACGTTCACCCTGACCGACGCCGTCTTTTCCGACGGGACCGCCCTGACCGCCGCCGACGTGGCCGCGTCTCTGGAGCTGGCCCGCGCCAGCACCCTCTACGCCGAGCGCTTGTCGGAGGTACGGGAGATCGCGGCGGAGGAGGACGGCACGGTGCGCGTCACCCTGACCCTGGCCAACGGCTCGCTGCCCGCCCTGCTGGACATCCCGGTCATCCGGGACAGCGGGGATGGCGCCATGCTGCTGGGCACCGGTCCCTACGCCTTCGCGGAGGACGGCGGTCCTCTGCGGCTGGTCCGGCAGAGCTCCGCCCCCGACACCGCCCCGGAGGAGATCGTCCTGCACCCCATCACGGGCGCGGACGAGCTGATCTACGCCTTTGACTCCGGGGAGATCTCCATGGTGGTCAGCGACCTGACCGGGTCCAACGCCCTGGGCTATTCCTCAGGGTACGAGGTGTTCCGCTATCCCACCACCAACCTGCTCTATGTGGGCTTTCAGACGGCCTCCGGCCCCTGCCGGGACGCCCTGGTGCGCCAGGCCGTCTCCCGGAGCTTTGACCGGGATACGGTGACCGCCTCGCTGCTGGCCGGCTATGGCGAGGCCACCTGCCTGCCGTTTTCTCCCCGCACGGACCTGACCAGCGCCGCCCATGAGCAGGCGGGCGCGTACGACTCCTCCGCCGCGGCGGAGCTGCTGGCCCAGGCGGGCTACTCTTCCGGGGAGGACGGGCTTTTGTACAACGGCAGAACGGCCCTCTCTCTCACCTTTGTAGTCAATACGGACAACTCCTTCAAGCTGTCCGTGGCGGAATATCTGGCCGGCCAGTTGACCGCCCTTGGCATCACGGTGGAGCTGAAGAAGCTGGCCTGGGACGACTATCTGGCCGCCCTGGAGTCGGGAAAGTTTGACCTGTATCTGGGCGAGGCTGCCCTGACGGCGGACTTCGACCTGACCCCCCTGCTGGGGCAGGGGGGGACGCTGAACTACGGCGGCTACCACAGCGCCGAGACGGAGGCTTTACTGGAAGGACTTCGCGCGGCGGGGGAGGACACCCGCGCCCAAGCCGCCGCCGCTTTTCTGGACCAGTTCCAGGCGGACGCGCCGCTGGCCCCGCTCTGCTTCAAATACCACGCGGTGCTGACCCAGTGGCAGGCGGTCTCCGGTATGGAGCCGACCCGGCAGAACCCCTTTTATCATTTGGAATCCCTGCGCTTTGGCACAGAAGCATAGATTTCTTCGGGAGGAATGGGAATGAGTAACGTATATCGCTGTTTCGCGGAAAAAAAGCCCGGCTTTGACGGGGAAGCCGCTTCGGTCCTGACCCAGTTGAAGGAGCAGTTGGGCGTGGAGGCCCTGACGGGCGTGCGCATTCTCCACCGGTATGACGTGGAGGGCGTGGAACCCCAGGTCTACCGGCAGGCCCGCGCCACCGTGTTTTCCGAGCCCCAGGTGGACGCCGTCTGCGACGAGGACATGCCCGTCCCCGCGAGCGCCGGGGCCGTTCTGGCGGTGGAGGCGCTGCCCGGCCAGTACGACCAGCGGGCCGACTCGGCCGCCCAGTGCATCCAGTTGATGGCGGGCGGCGAGCGCCCCGCCGTCAAGTGCGCCACCGTCTATCTGCTGGAGGGCGCGCTGGAGGAGGCCGACCTGGAGCGGATCAGCCAGTATCTGATCAACCCGGTAGAGTGCCGCAGGGCCGCGCTGGACAAGCCGGAGACCCTGCAGGTCAGCTATCCCGCCCCCGGCGACGTGGCGGTGCTGACCGGCTTTACCACACTGGACGAGGAGGGGCTGTCCGCCCTGCTGACCCAGTATGGGCTTGCCATGGACCTGGGCGACCTGAAATTCTTACAGACCTATTTCCGGGACGAGGAGCAGCGCGACCCCACCATCACCGAGGTCCGGGTGGTGGATACTTATTGGTCCGACCACTGCCGCCACACCACCTTCTCCACCCACATCGACGATGTGGAGATCGCCGACCCCGTCGTGGGCGACACCTTCAAGGCCTACATGGAGCTGCGCAAGGAGGTCTTTGGCGAGGAAAAGGCGGCCCGGCGGCCCATCACCCTGATGGATCTGGGCACCATCGGCGCCAAGGCCCTGAAAAAGCAGGGCGCGCTGCCCGAGCTGGACGAGAGCGAGGAGATCAACGCCTGCTCCATCCACGTCCCCGCCGTGGTGGACGGCAAAGAGCAGGATTGGCTGCTGATGTTCAAAAACGAGACCCACAACCACCCCACCGAGATCGAGCCCTTCGGCGGCGCGGCCACCTGCATCGGCGGCTGCATCCGCGACCCCCTGTCCGGCCGGGTATATGTCCATCAGGCCATGCGCGTCACCGGCGCGGGCGACCCCCGCACGCCCTTGGCGGACACCCTGCCCGGCAAGCTGCCCCAGCGCAAGCTGTGCCGGACGGCGGCGGCGGGCTACTCCTCCTACGGCAACCAGATCGGCCTGGCCACCGGCCATGTGGCCGAGGTGTACCACGAGGGCTACCTGGCCAAGCGTCTGGAGTGCGGCGCGGTGGTGGGCGCGGCCCCGGCGGAGAACGTGGTGCGGGAGCGCCCCGCCCCCGGCGACGTGATCATCCTGCTGGGCGGCCGCACCGGCCGGGACGGCATCGGCGGGGCCACCGGCTCCTCCAAGAGCCACAACATGGCCTCGCTGGAGACCATGGCCTCCGAGGTGCAGAAGGGCAACGCCCCCGAGGAGCGCAAGATCCAGCGCCTGTTCCGCAACGGCGCGGTCACCCGGCTGATCAAGCGCTGCAACGACTTCGGCGCGGGCGGCGTGTCCGTTGCCATCGGCGAGCTGGCCGACGGCGTGGATATCGACCTGAACGCCGTGCGCAAGAAATACGACGGCCTGGACGGCACCGAGCTTGCCATCTCCGAATCCCAGGAGCGCATGGCCGTGGTGGTGGCCGCGCAGGACGCAGACCGATTGATCGCTGCCGCCCAAGCGGAGAATCTGGAGGCCTACCGGGTGGCCACGGTCACCGAAAGCCCCCGCATGGTCATGCGGTGGAGGGGCAAGAAGATCGCCGACCTGTCCCGGGCCTTCCTGAACACCAACGGCGCGGTGAAGCACGCCGCCGTCAAGGTCCCGGCCAACGGCCACGAGGTGCTGGTGGACGCGGCCAACCTGCGCCAGATCGCCGGGCACCTGAAATTCGCCCTGAGCCGCGGCCTGACCGAGCGCTTTGACGGCTCCATCGGCGCGGGCAGCGTGCTGATGCCCTTCGGCGGCAGGGAGCAGCGCACCCCCGCCCAGTCCATGTCCGCCCTGCTGCCCGTGCTGCCCGGCCAGACCACCGAGCAGGCCAGCGTCATGTCCTGGGCCTTCGACCCCGACTGGATGAGCGAGGACCCATTCCTGGGCGCCATCAATTCGGTGGTGGTCTCCGTGGCCAAGCTGGTGGCCGCGGGCGCGGACTACCGCAAGGCCTACCTGTCCTTCCAAGAGTTCTTTGAGAAGCTGCGCCAGGACCCCGAGCGCTGGGGCAAGCCCTTCGCCGCTCTGCTGGGCGCGCTCAGCGCCCAGATGGGACTGGGCTGCGCCGCCATCGGCGGCAAGGACTCCATGTCAGGCACCTTCCTGGAGCGGGACGTGCCGCCCACCCTGATCTCCTTCGCCATCGCCCCCATCCTGGCGGGCGAGGTGCTGTCCCCCGAATTCAAAAAGCCCAACCACATGGTCTACTTCTTCGGCACGCCCCAGATCGCCGACTACGATACCTACCGCAAGCAGTGGGAGGCCTTCCATGAGCTGTGCCGGCAGGGCAAGGTCGCGGCCGCCTGGGCGGTGGAGAGCGGCGGCGTGGCCGAGGGCATCATGAAAATGTCCTTCGGCAACCGCATCGGCTTCCAGGCCACGCCCACGGTGCCCCTGCCCTGGTACGGCCCCTGTCCCGGCGGCATCGTGGCCGAGCTGACCGAGGAGGCCGTGGGCGCGATCCCCGGCTATCTCCTGGGCTACACCATCGAAGAGCCTGTGATCCACCTGACGGGGGAGAGCGCCCCCATCGACGAGCTGCTGGCTCTCAGCGAGGGCGTGCTGGAGTCGGTCTATCCCACCCGCACCCCCGAGGAGAAAATCAAGGTCCAAACCATTTCCTGCGCCCAGCGCGCCCCCATCGTGGCCAAGAGCAAAATCGCCAGGCCCCGGGCAGTCATCCCCGTGTTCCCCGGCACCAACTGCGAGTACGACACCGCCGCCGCCTGCGTGAAGGCGGGCATCGAACCGGAGATCGTGGTGGTACGCAACCTGACGGGCGAGGTGCTGGCCCAGTCGGCCCAGGCCCTGGAGGACGCCATCCGCCGCAGCCAGATGGTCATTCTGCCCGGCGGCTTCTCCGGCGGCGACGAACCGGAAGGCTCCGCCAAGTTCATCTGCTCCTTCTTCCGCAACGCCCGCCTGACCGACGCGGTCCACGACCTGCTGAAGAGGCGGGACGGCCTGATGCTGGGCATCTGCAACGGCTTCCAGGCGCTGGTCAAGCTGGGCCTGGTCCCCTACGGCGAGATCCGCACCGCCGATGAGAACAGTCCCACCCTGACCTTCAACCGCATCGGCCGCCACCAAAGCAGGTACGTCACCACCCGGGTGGCCTCGGTGCGCTCCCCCTGGATGCTGAAATCCAACGTGGGCGACCTGCACGCCATCCCCATCTCCCACGGCGAGGGCCGCTTCGTGGCCCCGGCCGAGGTGGTGGAGGAGTTGATTGCCAACGGTCAGGTGGCCACTCAGTATGTGGACGGTCAGGGCGATCCTTCCATGTCCATCGACGCCAACCCCAACGGCTCGGTGGAGGCCATTGAGGGTATTTTCTCTCCCGACGGGCGGGTGTTCGGCAAGATGGGCCACACGGAGCGCGCCGGCCAATGGATCGCCAAGAACATCCCCGGCGACAAGTTCCAGCCTTTGTTTGAGTCGGGTGCCTTCTACTATCGGTAAATAAACGAAGCGGGCAGGAGAGCGGCACTCTCCTGCCTGCTTCGTTTGTCCAAGAAGTCTGTTTCCTTAAATCGTGAGCATGCATGCCGATCTCTCTGCGGTGCGGCGGGCGTTGGCGGGTTTGCTACCTTACGGATATCCATGCAGAGCGTTCCAAACCCGCCCCCACCCCGGCGGTCATCGCACCCCTACGAAATACCCAAAAAGTTTGCGGAATAAATGTAGGGGAGGCTATCAGCCTCCCGCTCCAGTTGACGATCATCGCGGCGTTTTCGGGAGGATACTATCCTCCCCTACATTCCCCACTCAATGGCCCGGCAAAGACTGCAGCGTAACGGGCCGACACACAGGTCGGCCCCTACATTCGACCCATGACATGTACCATCTTCGCAGGGGCGGCTATGCCGCCTTGCGGATACTCATGCAGAGCGTTCCAAGCCCGCCCCAAACCCGGCAATCACCGCAATGTGGCGGGCCGCCGAGGAGGGCGCCCCCTACATGGAACCTGTGACACACATCCACTCCGCAGGGACCGTGCGGCAGTCCGCCTCCATGATCCCCCAAAGCGCTTCAAAGGTGAACACGGCGCGGGGGCATCTTTCCCAAAACAAACAAAAACTACGGTATTCCTGATTTGGAAAACGTGGTTTCATTCTTTCATGGCATCGATCAGCCGGGCCAGGACCTCCGTCTCCCGGTCGGTCAGGCCGTCGGTGTGAAGCACCTGTCCCGCTTCCCGCTCCGGGAACACCAGCGCGTCTACCGAAAAGTCCAGCAGCTCCATCATCTGGAACAAGAGGGGGACGGAAGGCTTTCGTCGGGACCCTTCAATGTCCTTTAAATGAATTGGGGTAATGTCCGACATTTCAGCCAAGCGTGCTTGTGTTAATCCCTTTTTCATGCGGGCGGAACGGATCTCGTCACCCAAAGCCCTTTTTTCTACGTTCATTTCTTACAGTTCCCTTTAACGGTATCTTAAAGATAATATTCCCTCTTGCAAATTTTTATATGAAAAAGGCCCCTGGCTCTCACGTTTGAGAGCCAGGGGCCTTTTCCGGTCTGCGCTTATTTCAGTTCCAACTCCACCGGGCAGTGGCCGCTTCCTGTCATTCCAAAATTCACTTGCTTCTTTCTTGGCTTTATTGTACAATATATTTGCAACAAAACGGCACGGAGGTGGTTAAAGTGAACAAATGAAATTCTTTCTCCCCCACACCCCCATATTTGAACAGGAGGCGTTTATTATGAAAAATAGAAATAAGAAGCCGTCTCCGGTCAGTTTTATTGGATTCTTCATCGCTTTTATTCTGCTCTTTTTTACTTGGATAGGTGAAGGTCATCCTGCTGTATTTTTTTCCTTCTTTTTTTTAATCGCTGGTATATCCGAATTGATACTATGGTTGAAGTCAAGAAAATAGTCCTGCAATAACCAGATAAGATATGGATCATTGGTTTACCGTAAAGCAGATAAAATATGAGTCCCTTGTTATTGAACAAGAGGTAGGCCCCCGGCTCTCAAACGTGAGAGCCGGGGGCCTTTTCCGGCCTGTGCTTATTTCAATTCCAACTCCACCGGGCAGTGGTCGCTGCCCATCACGTCGGCGTGGATTTTACTGTCCACAAGGCGGTTCTTCAGCGCCTCGGAGGTGATGAAGTAGTCGATCCGCCACCCGGCGTTGTTCTCCCGGGCGTGGTACATATAGGACCACCAGGTATAAGCCCCGGTGGTATCGGGGTAAAAATAACGGTAGGTGTCCACAAAGCCGGACTCCAGAAGCTGGGTCATTTTGGCCCGCTCCTCGTCGGAGAACCCGGCGTTGCCCCGGTTGGGGCCGGGATTTTTCAGGTCGATCTCCTGATGGGCCACGTTCAGATCGCCGCACAGCACCACCGGCTTCTTCTCCTCCAGACCCTTCAGATAGGCGCGCAGCTCGTCCTCCCAGGCCATGCGGAAATCCAGCCGGGTCAGGCCCCGCTGGGCGTTGGGGGTGTAGCAGGTAACCAGATAAAAGTCCTCAAATTCCACGGTGATGGCCCGGCCCTCGTCATCGTGGGCGGAGGAGCCGATGCCGCAGGAAACGCTCAAAGGCGGCACGCGGGTGAACACCGCCGTGCCCGAGTAGCCCTTTTTGACGGCGCTGTTCCAGTATTGCTCGTAGCCGGGCAGCTCCAGCGTGATCTGACCGGGCCGGAGCTTGGTCTCCTGCAGGCAGAACACGTCGGCGTCCGCGGCGTGGAAAAAGTCGAGAAAGCCCTTGCCCACGCAGGCCCGCAGGCCGTTGACATTCCAGGAAATCAGTTTCAAGGTGACGGTACTCCTTTACAGCTTCAAAGTGACCCCTTCCAGCTCCAGCAGGGCGCGCTTCAATTCCAAGCCGCCGCCGTAGCCGCACAGGGAGCCGTCGGCGGCGATGACCCGGTGGCAGGGGATGAGAATGGAGATGGGATTGTGGTGGTTGGCTCCACCCACCGCCCGGGCCGCGCCCGGACGCCCGACCCGGCGGGCCAGCTCTCCGTAGGAGATGACCTGCCCGTAAGGGATCTTCCGCAGCTCGTCCCACACCTGGCGGCGGAAGGGCGTGCCCTCCGGGCGCAGGGGCAGGTCGAATTCCCGCAGCTTCCCGGCAAAATAGGCCTCCAACTGCCGCCTCGCCTCCCACAGGAGGGGCGTTTCCCGCTCTGCGATCCGGGGGACGGGCTGACCGGGCAGGGCCAGGGCGGTCAGCGCCTCCCCCTCCCCCATCAGGCCCAGCCGCCCCACAGGCGAGTCGTAAAAAAGCAGGTCCATGCTCAGTATTTGCGCACGACCGCGACGACTTTGCCCAAGATCTGGGCGTGGTCGCCGTCGATCGGTTCGTAGTCGGGATTTTCCGGCATGAGCCAGGTGTGCCCGTCCTTGCGCCGGAGGGTCTTCACCGTGGCCTCGTCCTCAAAGAGGGCCACGACGATCTCTCCGCTGCGGGCGTCCTGCTGCTGGTGGACGACCACCAGGTCGCCGGGCAGGATACCGGCGTACAGCATGGATTCCCCCCGCACCCGCAGGGCGAAGTGCTCGCCTGTCAGGCCCTCAGTGTCAAAGGTCAGGTAATCCTCCACGCACTCCTCGGCCAGAATGGGAGTGCCGGCGGCCACGCTGCCCACCACGGGCACCCGGTCCTTCTTGGGCTGGCCCTCGTTGGAGATGGAGATGGCGCGGGTCTTGCCCGCGGCTTGGGTGATCAGCCCGGCGCTCTGCAGTCCCTTCAGGTGAAAATGGACGGTGGACGGGGACTTCAAGCCCACATACTCGCCGATCTCCCGGACAGAAGGGGGATAGCCGTGCTCGTCGGTGAAGGAGACGATATAATCGTATATCTGCTGCTGTTTTGCGGTAAGCTGTTTCATGGGTGACCCTCCTTTGGATGGGATTCAAACATTATGTTAACATAGTCATGATAACATATGCCGCCGCAAAAGTCAAACAATTGTTCTAAAAATGCCGCAATTTTTTTGAAGGAATGATTTTCCCCGGGGGAAAACAAAAACCGACAGGTCAACTGTCGGTTTTGGAAAGAGGGTTGCGTATGGTCCCGCTCACTTCCGAAAGGCCAGAAACCGCTGGCCGAAATAGTTCAGAGCGGTGTACAGGCACATGCCCACCAGCATGGCCGCGTTTTCCTGCAGCCGCACGGTCTGCCCCGCCAGCAGCCGCAGCACCAGAGGCTTGGCCAGACCGTAGGCCAGCAGCCAGCACACCGCCACGTTGGCAACAAACTTGACCACCTGGCCCCAGGACCAGGTCTTGTTCCGGAAGGTGAAGTATTTGTTCAGAAAAAAGCTCACAATGCCGCCCACCACATAGTTGGCGGCGGTGGACACCCAATAGGTGCAGTGGGCGAGGTTGTACAGCAAAAACATCGTGCCGCAGCCCACCAGGGTGTTGATCACACCCACCAGCAGGAACCGGAGCACGGTCCCGTCAAACAGTTTTTTCATCTCGCTGCTCCTTGTCGGTCTCCGCCAGGATATAGATAGGGCGGCGCTTGGTCTCCAGATAGGTTTTGGACAGATATTGGCCCAGGATACCTATACAGAACAACTGGATCCCGCCCATGAACATGACCATACAGGCCAGAGACGGCCAGCCGCCCACCGGGTCGCCGAAAATCAGCGTCTTGATGATGATGTAGAGGATCAGGATAAAGGCGATCACGCACAGGGCCAGCCCCAGCACGGAGGCCAGAGCCAGCGGCGCGGTGGAAAAGCCCACAATCCCCTGGAGGGAGTAGAGCAGCAGCTTCCAGAAGGACCACTTGGTCTCTCCCGCCACCCGCTCCACGTTCTCGTAGGGCAGCCACTTGGTGCGGAAGCCGACCCAGCCGAAGATGCCCTTGGAAAAGCGGTTGTACTCCCCCATGGACACGATGGCGTCCACCACTTGACGGGTCATCATGCGGAAGTCGCAGGCGCCGTCCACGATCTCTGTATCGGAGATACGGTTGATCAGCCGGTAAAAGCGGCGGGCAAAAAAGCTGCGGATGGGAGGCTCACCCTTCCGGTTTTCCCGGCGGGCGGCCACGCAGTCGTACTCCCCGCTTTGCAGCTCCCGGTACATGGTGGAAAGCATGGCGGGCGGGTGCTGCAGGTCGGCGTCCATCAGGGCCACGTAGTCTCCTTTGGCGTGCTGGAGACCGGCGTACATGGCCGCCTCCTTGCCGAAGTTCCGGGAAAAGGACAGGTAGCGCACTTTGGGGTCCTCCTTCGCGAAACTCCGCAGGACCCGAAGGGTGCCGTCCCCGGAGCCGTCGTTGACGAACAGAAGTTCAAAGGCGCAGCCGAAGGCGGCGGTCATTTCCGCCGTGACCCGCTGAAGCTCCTTCAGGCAGAACGGCAGGGCCGCCTCCTCGTTATAGCAGGGGATGATAATGGAAACCAACATCTCCCGCACCTCGCTTTCTCAGGACAGCTTGACGACCACTGTCCCGTCTATCATTTGGATCGCGTCCGCCGCCGGGAAGCAGGGCATCGCCTGGACTTCCTCATTCTGGGAATAATCGGTCTGAGTGTCCAGCAGCAGCGGATAGTTCAGATATGTGGTCAGATAAAAGCCCAGATTATACGTGGCGGCATAGTCACTGTGCAGACCCACGGTCCCCGTCAGGCGCTCAAACCCGGTCCGGCCCTGGTTCAGATAGGTGTTCTGGTAAAGCTCACCCACCAGAGCCACCGGGGTTTCGCCGGGGAGATAGCCCTCGGTCAGTTCCACCCGGTCGATCAGGCGGGTGACCAGGGAGAGGGTCGCACTTTTCTCCAGATCCTTTTTCATATAGACCTGATTGGCATATACCATGTGGTGCCACAGCACGCAGCACAGCAGCAACGCAGCGGCGGCGCGAAGCCCTGTCCCCCAGGGGCGGCGGAAATGGGGTTCCCGGCACATGAGCAGCAGGACATACAGCAGTTCCCAAGAGAATGCTGTCAGCCGAGTGGCGGCGGAGGGGAACAGGATCTGGGAGGCATTAAAGGCAGTGGGGATCAGGCAGGTCAGGAGGACCAGCAGCACCTTGCTGCCCACAGGCACCTCCCGGTCCCGCAGGATCGCCAGCAGCCGCCACAGCAAAAGCAGCAGGATCAACACATGGACCACGGCCATCAAACCGTTCAGCACGCCGTCGCCGAACAGAAGCGCCTTGATATAGCTCATGTTTGCCTTCCAAATAAGGCCCGGAAGGGCCCCAAGGTTGGACAGAACGGAATCCTCCGTCCGGGCCTTCTCGGTGCTCAGAGCGGCGCACAGGATGGACCACAGCCCGTAATACAGTACAAAGCCCGCCGCCAGGGAGGCCAGGTAACGCACCCCTGTCCGGATGGTCCGGACCCATGGTTCGTTTTCGATCAACTGCTTGATCACCGCCAACAGGCACAAGGAGACGGCTACGGTAAAATAAGCCTGATAGACGCTCAGGGAGACCACAAGCAAAATCAGACCGGGTATGGTCCACCACCGTCCCCGGCGGAACAGGCACACCGCCGCCACGGCGGTAAACAGGGAAAAGGCGTACTCATCCAGACAGTAGACATAGGTAGCGCCCGTCAGGGTCATGGCCAGATTCGTGCACAGCAGGGCGCTGGTGAGGATAACGCTGCCTGTGGTGCGGAGATCCAGAAGCCGGACGACCAAAAGGGCGGTCAGGACCATCCAGAAGAGGAACAAAAATCCGATCAGCCACGGGGAGGCCAGATCGCCTTTGATCAGTTCGTAAAACGGGATGCCGAAGCGGCCCAGGCCGGTATAATAGGCGACCGACCATGGGTTAAAGGAATAATAGTAGCTGAGGGAGTCATGGGAGAAAAACTCGTTGGCAAAAAGGAACCCATGGGCCAGGAAAGAGCAGACCGCCGTGGAAATCAATACCAGCAGCACCGTTCGCCGTACCTCCGGCGTCCAACGATCCCGCAGGGCTGCCGGAAGGCGCCCGGTCCCTTTTTGCAGCATATCCATCTTCCTTTACTCTTACTGATAATATTTAAATTTATCACAGCCCAAACTATCTGTCAAGGCGCGGAGTCTGCCGCGGACCGGCGGGCCGGCGGAGGGAGCGGCGCTTTCGGCCCGCTCCGATGACGGTTGAGGGCATTTTCCCGCCGGGCGCGACCATTTGTAAAATGTTCACACTTTCCGTCTTGACATTCCCGCGCGCCGTGCTAAAATAGCTAAGCATGTTAATCATTAGCATGCGAAACAATTTGGAGGTGAAAACGTGCTTACCAATGCGGATACAAAAAGCATGCCGGGGATCCTCTTTCATGCGCTGCACCGGGCTCATATCAACGCGGTGCAAAGCGAGCTGCATGCCCGCGGGCTGTCCGACCTGGGTTCTCCCCTGATTCTGTTTATTCTGAGTCACCGCGGAGATCACGGTGAGATCGCCAGTCAGCGGGAGCTGGCCCAAGCGCTGAACGTCTCCCCTGCCACCATTGCCACATCCTTGAAATCCCTGGAGCGGCTGGGCTATGTGGAAAAGCGGGTGGATGAAAACGACGCCCGCCGCAACCGCGTGACCATTACAGACAAAGGAACTGCCGCCGTAAAGCAGTGCTTTGCGGTATTCCATGAGATCGACCGGCGTATGATGGAGGGATTTGCTCCACAGGAGTGGAACGACCTGGACCGGCTGCACCGGAAGATGCTGAACAATCTGGGCGAACTGAAAAATTGTGAAAAAGGAGGCTGCTGCCCATGCTGCGAAAACTGATTCCCTATATGAAGGGTTATGAGCGGTCGGCCATCATGGGGCCGGTCTTGATCGTGGTGGAGATCGTGTGCGAGCTGATCCTCCCTCGGCTGATGGCCAACATCATCGATATTGGCATCAATGGAGGCGCGGGGCTTGCCTATATCCTGAAGCAGGGCGGACTGATGGTGGCGCTGGCCTGCCTGTCTATGTTTGCCGGCGTCATGGCGACCAAGTACACCGCCACGGCCAGCATGGGCTTTGGCGCCAATTTGCGAAAGGGCATGTTTGACAAGATCCAAGAGTTTTCCTTTGCCGACATTGACCGCTTCTCCTCCGCCAGCCTGGTCACCCGCATGACCAACGATGTCAACGCCCTTCAGATGATGATCGGCTTCGCCCTGCGTATGCTGGTGCGCGCCCCGGTGATGCTGATCGCCGCCCTGGCCGTGTGCGTATCCATCAACGCCCGGCTGTCCCTGATCCTGTTTCTCGTCATCCCCATTATGGCGGCCGCCATCTGTCTGCTGATGTTTTTCTGTATGAAGCTGTTCACCATCATGCAGAAGAAGCTCGACAATCTGAACGGCACGGTGCAGGAAAACCTGGTGGCCATCCGCGTGGTCAAGGCCTTTGTGCGGGAAAAGTTTGAAAACTCCAAGTTCAAAAAGAGCAACGATGAACTGACGGCGTCCTCCCTGCGTGTGGGGACCCGGGTCATCCTGATGCAGCCCATTATGATGATCGCCCTGTATACCGCCATCGTGGGCGTGCTCTGGCTGGGCGGCAACCAGGTCATCGTGGGCGATATGCTGGTGGGCGATCTGTCCTCCTTCATCACCTATATCTCCCAGATCCTCATGAGCGTGCTGATGGTGGCCATGAGCCTGCTGCAGTTCAGCCGCGCCCAGGCCTGTGCCAAGCGCATCGGCGAGGTGCTGGACACCGAGTCCGACATCCAGGACGGCGAGAGCGCTTCGGGCGCCGTGCTGCCGGAATCCCGGGGCAAGGTGGAATTCCGGGACGTCTCCTTCCGCTACAACGCCTCCGGTACGGGCGACGACGTGCTCTCCCGCATTGACCTGACCATTGACCCCGGCCAGTTTGTGGCCATTGTGGGCGGGACCGGCGTAGGCAAGTCCTCTCTGGTCAACCTGATCCCCCGCTTCTATGACGTGACCGGCGGCGCGGTGCTGGTGGACGGCGTAGACGTGCGGAACTACCCCATTGAAGACCTGCGCGGTCGCATCGGTATGGTGCTGCAGAACAATGTGCTCTTCTCCGGGACCATCCGGGAAAATCTGCTCTGGGGCAAGCCGGATGCCACAGAGGAGGAGATGATTCAGGCGGCGAAAAATGCTCAGGCCTACGACTTCATCATGTCCTTCCCCGACGGGTTCGATACCCATTTGGAGCAGGGCGGCGTTAACGTCTCGGGCGGTCAGAAGCAGCGCCTGTGCATCGCCCGGGCCATGCTGCGCTCGCCCGCTATCCTGATTCTGGACGACTCGACCTCCGCGGTGGATACCGCCACTGAGGCGAAGATCCGCACCTCCTTCAAGGAGAACCTGGCAGGCACGACTGTTATTATGATCGCCCAGCGGATCAGCTCGGTGGAGCACGCCGACAAGATCGTGGTGCTGGACGACGACCACATTGCCGGCCTGGGCACCCATCAGGAGCTGCTGGCGGGCAATCAAATCTATCGGGAGATCTACCAATCTCAGCAGGAAGGGGTGTCGGCATAATGGCAGAGAAAAGCAAATATCAAAAGCCCAAGAATGTGGGCAAGACCGTCAAGCGGCTGCTGGGCTATCTGACCCGGAGCAAGCTGCCGCTGCTGCTGGTGCTGCTCTGCCTGGCGCTGTCCACTCTGGCCAGTGTGGGCGGCTCCTATCTGCTGCGGCCCATTTCCAACCTGGTGGTAGACCCTACCAAGAGTGTGGGGGAAAAGGTATCCGGACTGGTGGCGCTGATCGCGCTGCTGGCGGGCATCTATTTGGCGGGCGCCGTGGCCTCCTATTTCCAGTCGTTTACCATGATCCGCCTGGCCCAGAAGGGGATCAACCGGCTGCGCCAGGACCTGTTTGAGAAGCTCCAGACCCTTCCGCTGAAATACTTTGACCAGCACACCCATGGCGAGCTGATGAGCCGTTTTACCAATGACGCGGACAACGTGCAGACGGCGCTGGAGCAGTCTCTGGTGTCCCTGCTGTCCAGCGTGCTTTTGTTTGTGTCCATCGTGGTGATGATGATCTACATCAGCCCTCTCCTGTTTCTGGTGACCGTTCTGGTGCTGGCGGCGGCTTTCCTGATCATCAAGACCTGGGGCGGACGCAGCCGCCGCTATTATCAGCAGCAGCAGGCGGCCCTGGGCGCGGTCAACGGAAACATCCAGGAGATGATCGAGGGGCTGAAGGTGGTCAAGGCATTCACCCATGAGGACATTGCCAAGGAGCAATTCGCGATTCTGAACGAGAACTACCGCAAGGCGGGTACGGCGGCCAACTTCACCTCCGGCGCCACCATGCCTATGATGGCCAACCTGTTCAACATCGGCTTTGCCCTGACCGCCGGTGTGGGCGGTATCCTGACAGCGCTCACGAGCTTTGATATCGGCGGCCTGGTCAGCTATTTGACTTACTGCCGACAGGTGGGCCAGCCCATGAACCAGATCTCCATGCAGTTGACCAATATCCTCTCCGCCCTGGCGGGCGCCGAGCGGATTTTTGAGGTCATGGATACCGAACCGGAGATCGACGAGGGCAAGGTCACCCTGGTGCGCGCCCGCCGCGGGGCCGACGGCGCCTTGGAGGAGGCCGACGCCTCCAGCCGGGAGCACCTGTGGGCCTGGAAGGTGCCCCAGCCCGACGGCTCCTTTGAGCTGATCGAAGTTCGGGGTGCGGTAAGGCTGACCGGCGTGGACTTCGGCTACGTGCCCGAAAAGCAGGTGCTGAAAGGAGTATCGGTCTACGCCAACCCTGGCCAGAAGATCGCCTTTGTGGGCTCCACCGGCGCGGGCAAGACCACCATCACCAACCTGATCAACCGCTTCTATGAGATCCAGGACGGGACCATCACCTATGACGGCATCGACGTGCGGGACATCCGGAAGGATGACCTGCGCCGCAGCCTGGGCGCGGTGCTTCAGGATACCCACCTGTTCACCGGCACCGTCATGGAGAATATCCGCTATGGCCGCCTGGACGCCACCGACGAGGAGTGCATTGCCGCCGCCAAGACGGCCAACGCACACTCCTTTATCCGCCGCCTGCCCGACGGATACGACACCATGGTCACCGGGGACGGCGCCAACCTGTCCCAGGGCCAGCGGCAGCTTCTGGCCATCGCCCGGGCGGCGGTCAAGGACCCGCCGGTGATGATCCTGGACGAGGCCACCTCCTCCATCGACACCCGCACCGAGCGGCTGATCGAAAAGGGTATGGACGCCCTGATGGAAAACCGCACCGTGTTCGTCATTGCCCACCGTCTGTCCACTGTGCGCAACTCCAACTGCATCGTGGTTATCGAGGGCGGGCAGATCATGGAAAAGGGCGATCACGCCGACCTGCTGGAGCAAAAGGGCCGCTACTATCAGTTGTATACCGGCCAGTTTGAGCTGGAGTAAGGGATATCGAATCTCAAAAAAGAAGACCGACCGCCCCCCTTGGGGCGGCACTCATAAGGCAGTATCAGAAATGTTTTCGGGAAACGGCGCAGCTTGCGGGCTGCGCCGTTTCAACCTTTTGCAGGCCATGCAATAAAGACGCGGGGAGTATTCCCATAAGGTTATGGGAAATGTCAATCTGCTTTCCTTCCGGCAACGCCCGTTCTTCCTCTGTTACCCGAGTAATGATTTGCACGCTCCGTTTCCTGTTTTCCGTGAGCAGCCCCTTTCACTGCCTGCAACGGAGAACAAAAATGCCAAAGCCGAAACATTTGCCATGAAATGTATGAAAGCAGAGAAAATGCGTTGTGCTGTTAAAGAATGAGTGGTAAAATAGTTGCAGATGAGCAGGCGGCAATCGGTATTTTTGGAGGGAACATCGAATGAAGAGTAAAATGAGATTCCTTGCGTCATTAGGAATTGGATTTGCCGTGGCAATGATAGCAATGGGTATAGCAATATATTTCGGTTACGTAGAAGCCTATCACACAGAAACAAACCTGCTGACGGTTAAGCTGCTTGGGCTTCCGATTTATGAACTTACAAAAACAGGAGAAAAGTATGTTGGTGAGCCGGCCGGAATATACATGGGATGCTTCTGCGGCATTTGCATGATTTTGAGTGCTATTGTCGCAGAAATAATCCGCAGAGTTCGTCACAAATAAATTTATGTTTGGGCGAGGTGAACAAATCGGGATTTGCAGGAGGCGTTTATTATATGTTTAGAAAAGTAAGAAAGATTAAAAATGAAATAGCGATGGAAGAAGCAAAAGATTTGTTGAGAAATAATAAGAGAGCGGCTTTCTCAGTAAACGGAGAGGGTGGATATCCTTATACAATTCCAATAAATTTCTACTACGATGAAGATGAAAATAAAATTTATTTTCATAGCGCAAAAAAAGGACATAAGATTGATTCTATGATAAATAACGACAAAGTTTGCTTCACGACTTGGAATGATGGATATGTAGATGATGGAGATTGGGCTTACCATGTTTCAAGCTGTGTGGTATTCGGCAGAGCGAGGTTAGTTGAAGACTGTAAGACTACGGAAGAAAAAGTGAGAAAATTCGCACTTAAATATTATCCGTCAGCGGAGGAGGTTGAAGAAGAAATCAGAAGGGGAATCAAAGGTGTTCAGTTGATAGAAATAGAAATCGAACATATTTCCGGGAAAAAAGTACATGAAAAATAACAATAAAAATCGTATTTAGTGTGACAATTTCAGATTGATCGAGCAAATAGCAAAAACAGAAAACGCCGTCAAGGAGGAACTTTTCGCTTCGCGCCTTTGACGCAGAAAAAAAGACGGGCAAAAAGCAATCGCTTTTTGCCCGTCTTTTTTCGCATATGGTACGGCAGCTCCCCTATTTCAGTTTGTTGATACTGTTTTATGAGCGCTGCCGGTGGGGCGGCCGGTCTTCTTTTTATATTCCGGTTCAGGTTCTCGGATTTTTGATGGCGGCCTGCGCGGCGGCCAGCCGGGCGATGGGGACGCGGAAGGGGGAACAGCTTACGTAGTCCAGACCCACCTTGTGGAAGAATTCCACGCTGGAGGGGTCGCCGCCGTGCTCGCCGCAGACGCCCAGGCTCAGTTCCGGCTTGGTCTGACGGCCCAGCTTCGCGGCCATTTCCACCAGCCTGCCCACGCCGGTCTGGTCCAGATGGGCAAAGGGGTCCTGCTCGTAGATCTTGCTGTCGTAATAGGAGTCCAGGAACTTGCCCGCGTCGTCCCGGCTGAAGCCGAAGGTCATCTGGGTCAGGTCGTTGGTGCCGAAGGAGAAGAAGTCGGCTTCCCTGGCGATCTGATCGGCGGTCAGGGCGGCACGGGGGATCTCGATCATGGTGCCCACCTCATAGGTCATGTCCGCGCCCGCCTCGCGGATCAGCGCGTCGGCGGTCCGGACCACCACGTCCTTGACGTACTTCAGCTCCTTGACCTCGCCCACCAGGGGGATCATGATGTGGGGGACGATGCGGATGCCCATGCGCTTGCTGACGTTCAGGGCGGCGGTGATAACGGCCCTGGTCTGCATGACGGCGATTTCGGGATAGGACACGCACAGGCGGCAGCCCCGGTGGCCCATCATGGGGTTGAACTCATGCAGGGAGGCAATGACGTTGTGCAGCTTCTCCACGGTGACGTTCAGTTCGGCGGCGATCTCCCGGATCTCGCCCTCGTCGGTGGGCAGAAACTCGTGCAGGGGGGGATCCAGATAGCGGATGGTCACCGGGCGCTCGCCCATGACCTCGTAAATGCCCTCAAAGTCGCTCTGCTGATAGGGCAGCAGCTTGGCCAGGGCCTTTTCCCGGTCGGCGGTGTTGTCGGACACGATCATCTCCCGCATGGCGCGGATCCGGTCCTCGCCGAAGAACATATGCTCGGTGCGGCACAGGCCGATGCCCTCGGCACCGAAATCGGAGCCCTGCCTGGCGTCCCTGGGGTTGTCCGCGTTGGCAAATACCCGGAGCTGGCGGTAGGTATCTGCCCAGCCCATAAAGCGCTTCAAATTCACGTTCTCGGTGGCGGCCACGGTGGCGATCTTGCCCTCATAGATGCAGCCGGTGGAGCCGTCGATGGAGATATAGTCCCCTTCCCGGAAGGTCTTACCGTTGATGGTCAGGACCTTCGCGTGGTGATCAATGACCACCTCATTGCTGTTGCCGCAGCCGCAGACGCAGCAGGCGCCCATGCCGCGGGCCACCACGGCGGCGTGGCTGGTCATACCGCCGCGGACGGTCAGGATGCCCTGGGAGACCTGCATGCCCACAATGTCCTCGGGGCTGGTCTCCAGGCGGATCAGCACCACCTTTTCCCCCCGGGCGTGCCACTGGGCGGCGTCCTCGGCGGAGAACACGGCCTTTCCGCAGGCGGAGCCGGGGCTGGCGGCCAGGCCCCTGCCCACCGCTTCGGCGGCTTCCAGCGCCTCGGTGTCGAACTGGGGATGCAGCAGGGTGTCCAGTTGCTTGGGCTCCACCCGCAGGACGGCCTCCTTCTCGGAGATGACGCCCTCGTCCACCAGGTCGCAGGCGATCTGCAGGGCGGCCTGGGCGGTGCGCTTGCCGTTGCGGGTCTGGAGCATATACAGGGTGCCGTCCTCAATGGTGAACTCCATGTCCTGCATATCCCGGTAGTATGTCTCCAGGCGGCCGGCCAGCTCCACGAACTGGTTGTACACCTCGGGCATCTGCTGCTCCAGGTGGCTGATCGGCTCGGGCGTGCGCACGCCGGCCACCACGTCCTCGCCCTGGGCGTTGATCAGGTACTCGCCCATGAGCTTGCGCTCGCCGGTGGCGGGGTTGCGGGTGAAGGCCACGCCGGTGCCGGAGCGGTCTCCGGAGTTGCCGAAGGCCATGGCCTGCACGTTGACGGCGGTGCCCCACTCATAGGGGATCTCGTTCATGCGGCGGTATACGTTGGCACGCTCGTTGTCCCAACTGCGGAACACGGCCTTGACGGCCTCGATCAACTGCTCTTTGGGGTCCTGGGGGAAGGGCTTGCCCTCGTTGTCCTCATAGATCTTCTTGAACCGGACCACCAGATCTTTCAGATCGTCCGCGGTCAACTCCACGTCGTTTTTGACGCCCTTTTCCGCCTTCATCTCGTCGATGACTTCCTCGAACAGGGCCTTGGACACGCCCATGACCACGTCGGAGAACATCTGCACGAAGCGGCGGTAGCAGTCGTAAGCGAAGCGGGGGTTCCGGGTCTTCTTGGCCAACCCCTCCACGGAGGCGTCGTTCAGGCCCAGGTTCAGAATGGTGTCCATCATGCCGGGCATGGACTGCCGGGCGCCGGAGCGCACGGAGACCAGCAGGGGATTTTCCACATCGCCGAACTTTTTGCCGGTGATCTCCTCCAGCGTTTCCATACAGCGGAAGATCTCCGCCCGGATCTCCGGCTTGATCTCCCGGCCGTCGGCGTAGTACTGGGTGCAGGCCTCGGTGGTGATGGTGAAACCCTGGGGGACCGGCATACCGGCGTTGGTCATTTCGGCCAGCCCGGCGCCCTTGCCGCCCAGAATGTTTTTCATTGCGGTCTGATCGCCCTGAAAGGCCTCGTGCCCTTCCCGGAACAGGTACAGGAATCGTTTGCTCATAGGAATCGACCTCCATATCAATGTATATTCTTCTTTCCCCGCGCTGCCGCGGGGCCTGTCAGCGAATTCGATATTAATAATACACCATCTTTTTGGATTTTTCCATACTTTTTTGTGGAAAATTAACAGAAATTCGTATGTATGGAGTCGAGTATGCCGCCGTCATATGATACGCCGCGTCCCGCACGGCCCTTCAAAGGGGCCAACGGCCCGGAAATGACGCAAAAAGTCCGCTGTCCCAAACGGGACAGCGGACTTTTTTACCGCGGTTTATTTCTTTGCGAGGGTGTCCTTCTTGAAGTAATCCCTGGTGACCTTGGCGACCACCCCGGACAGGAGCAGCAGGGCGATCAGGTTGGGAATGGCCATCAGGCCGTTCAAGGTGTCGGAGATGCTCCACATCAAGTTACCGGAACCAGTGGCGCCCACGATGCACACCAGAATGAAGATGATCTTGTAGATCAGGCTGACGACCTTGTTGTCACGGGAGAGATAGCCCCAGCAGCGCTCGCCGTAGTAGCTCCAGCTCAGGACGGTGGACAGGGCGAAGAAAATCAGGCTGATCTGGATGATCAGACCGCCGATGGTGCCGGGCAGGATGGTGTTGAACGCCGCGACGGCCGCCGCGCCCTTGGAGGCAAAGGCGTCCAGGGCTTCGGCGCCCAATTCCATACCGGAGAGCAAAACCGCCAGAGCGGTGATGGTGCAGATGATGATGGTGTCGATAAAGACCTCGAACACGCCCCACATGGCCTGCTCGGCAGGCTCCTCGGTGGAGGAGGCGGCGTGGGCGATGGGCGCGGAGCCGAGACCGGCCTCATTGGAGAACACGCCGCGGGCAAAGCCGTTTTTCATCGCCGACATGATGACGTAGCCAAAGATGCCGCCGCCGACGGACTTCAGGCTGAAGGCGTTGGAGAAGATGGCGCCGAAGGCCGCGGGCAGTTTGGGGATGCTCATGAGGATCAGGACGATGCCGGCCAGGATATAGAAAATGGCCATGAAGGGGACCAGATAGGATGTCACCTGGCCGATGCGCTTGACGCCGCCCAGGATCACGATGGCGACGATGACGGCCAGAATGATGCCGGTGGCCAGGGGAGGCAGACCGAACAGGCTGTTCATAGCGCCGGCGATCTCATTGGTCTGGGCGATGTTGCCGATGCCGAAGGAAGCCAGACCGCCCAGAATGGCGAAAATGACCGCCAGCCACTTCCAGTTCTTGCCCAGGCCGTTTTCAATATAGTACATGGGGCCGCCCTTGTGGACGCCCTTATCGTCGGTGACGCGGAACTTCAGCGCCAGGGCGATCTCGGCGTACTTGGTGCACATGCCGAAGAAAGCGGACACCCACATCCAGAACACAGCGCCCGGTCCGCCCACAAAGATGGCGCCGGTGACGCCGGCAATGTTGCCCGTGCCCACGGTGCCGGCCAGAGCGGTGGTCACCGCCTGGAAGGGGGACAGGTTGTTGCCGTGGTCCTTGTCCTTCTTCTTGAACAGGGAGCCGACGGTGTTTTTCATGATGTAGCCGAACTTGCGCACCTGAATGCAGCCGGTGCGCACAGTCAGGAAGATGCCGGTGCCCACTAAAAGCACCAGCATGATGGGACCCCAGGCGAAGCTGTTGACTGCGCTGTTGACATCTGTGACGATTTTCAAGAATCGCTCCATTTCCATTCTCCTTCTCCATCTCGTTCCGGAGAAAAGAAAGAGAGCGAACGGCGGTTCGCTCTCTTTGCATCAAACACAGAGGATAGGACACTGCGGCCCTATTCGTTGTCTCCGTCCTTTTGCCTGAGAGTTTCACACCATCGTGCTTGCACCTTCGGCACCCGCGTCGCGCGCGGGCTTCTCCAGAGTGCTGTCCGCCCACGGTTTCACACAAAATTCCGCGGGCCTCAACCAGCCGAGATTCAATTATAGGGTGATTATATAGCAGCTTTCCTCAAAATGCAAGAAAAATTTTAAATTCTGCAAAATTAACCCAAAAAATTCCGGTAATACGCCTCGTTTTGCACACGTCCCACAGCGGAAAGGGACGCCTGGCGGGGATCGAAGACGCTGCGGGCCAGGGAGAGCACGTCCTCCCGGGTGACTGCGTCGTAAGCGGCGATGATCTCGTCAGAGCTCATGACCCTGCCCGACAGCAGGGCGGAACGGCCCAGGTGGCTCATGCGGGACTGGGTGGATTCCAGCCCCATCAACACGCTGGATTTGGACTGCTCCCGAGCGCGGGAAAGCTCCTCCCCGGTGACGCCGTCCTGCACCAGATCATTCACCACGGACAAAATGGCCTCCAGCGCCTGCTGCTCGGTCTCCCGGTTCAGCGCCGTGTAGATCCCGAACAGGCCGGTGTCCTCGTGGCCCGCGCCGTAGGAGTAGACGGAGTAGCAAAGCCCGCGCTTTTCCCGCACCTCCTGCCACAGGCGGGAGGACATGCCGCCGCCCAGGATCAGGGAAAGAAGCTGCAGGGTGAAGCGCCGGTCGTCTCCGTAGGACAGGCCGGGAAAGGCCAGGGTGATGTGGTTTTGCTCGGCGGCCTTCTTTTTCAGGGTGACGGCGCTCTGGTACGCGGCCCCCTTTGCCCGGCGGCGGGGCGCGGAGGGCATGGCGGCAAAGCGACCGCTCAGCTCGGTCACAAGCGTTTCGGGGAAGCTGCCCGCCAGCGCCACCACCGTCTCCTCGGGGCGGTAATGGGCGTCCCGCCAGGCACGCAGGGACTCTCCCGTCATGTTCTTCAATGTGGCGGCCCTGCCCAGGATGGGCCGGGCCAGGGGACTTCCCCGGTAGACCGCCGCCGATAAGCGCTCGGCGCACAGGTCCTCCGGGTTGTCGGCGTACATGCCGATCTCCTCCAGGATCACGCCGCGTTCGGTCTCCACGTCCTCCTGACGGAAGGCGGCGCGGAAAAACATGTCGCACAGCACGTCGGCGGCCTGGTCCAGGTGGGTGTCCAGGGCGCGGACGTAGAAGCAGGTGTTTTCTTTGCTGGTATAGGCGTTGATCTGTCCGCCGATGGCGTCCATTTCCTGGGCAATGCCGGCGGCGGTGCGGGTCTCGGTGCCCTTGAACACCATGTGCTCGATAAAGTGGGCGGAGCCGTTCTCCCCCGCCGTCTCATGGCGGGAGCCGGCCCCCACCCAGATGCCCAGGGCGGCGGAGCGCATCTCGGCCATCGGCTCGGTCAGCAGGCGCACGCCGTTATTCAGTGTGATCTGTTCAACCAAAAATTTCAGTCCTTTGTGATGGTAGTGCCCAGAGATTTCCGGGAGATGGCCTCCAGCAGAAGGGCGTGCTCCACCGTGCCGTTCAGGATGACCACCTTGCCCACGCCCCGCTCCACCGCCTGCAGGCAGTTGCGCACCTTGGGGGCCATGCCCCCGGCGATCAGGCCGCTGTCCAGCAGCTCCTTGCCCCGCTCCAGGTTGATGTGGGGGATGACGGTGGAGGAGTTGTGGCTGTCCACCAGCACGCCGTCGGTGTCGGTCAGGAACAGCAGGCTGTCCGCCCTCAGCGCCTCGGCCACCGCGCGGGCCGCGTCGTCGGCGTTGCAGTTGTAGCCGCACCCGCCGCCCCCGGCAATGGGGGACACCACGGGCAGGAAGCCCCCGTCCAGCAGGGTATTCAGCAGCGAAGTGTCCACCCCGGTGATCTCGCCCACGCGGCCCAGGACGGGGTCCTTGGCCTTGGCGGTCAGCAGGCCGCCGTCCTTGCCGGAAATACCCACCGCCCGCGCGCCCAGCTCGCCCAGGGCGGTGACAATGGCTTTATTTACCTGGGCGGAAAGGGCCATCTCGGCCGCGCCCAGCACGTCTTCATCGGTATAGCGGTAGCCGTCCACAAAGCGGGTGGGGACGTTCAGCTTGTCCAGCAGGCCGGTGATGGCCTTGCCGCCCCCGTGGACCAGCACCACCCGCGCCCCCAGCTTGGCCAGGGCGGCGGCGTCCTGCAAAATGGTGTCGGTGGCGCCGATGGCGGAGCCGCCGTATTTGACCACGATGGTCCTGCCCGCGTAGGACAGCGCGGCGGGCAGCACGTCCAGAAAGCCCCGCAGCTTTTCCAGGCCGTCCAGGCCGTGCAACACGTCGTATTCGTGGAGGAAGTCCTGAACATAGGCCACGTCGGAGGGGCAGTCGATATATTCCACGCCCCGCTTCTGGCGGGTCTCCGCCCCCTTGCCGGTGATCAGGATCACGGTGGGTTCCTCGCAGCTCAAAACGGCCTGGCGGATGGCCTCGCCCCGGTCGGGCTGGATGGAATACTGGCACCCCTCCCCCTCCACATGGACGGCGATCTGGCGGCAGATGTCCTCGGTGTCCTCCTCCCCCGAGTCCTCCTCGGTCAGCACCACCAGGTCGGAGCAGCGGCCCGAGATCTCGCCCAGGTCCCGGCGGCGGTCCAGGGCCTTCTTGCCCGGACAGCCGAACACAGTGACGATGCGGCGGCCGGGATATTCCGCCTTCACCGAGGCAAACAGCTTTTCAAAGGACAGGCGGTTGTGGGCGTAGTCCACAATGGCGATGACCTTGTCGTCGGCGTTGGTATAGATTTCCATGCGCCCGGGCACCCGGGCCTTTTGCAGACCGAGATAAATGAACCGTTCGGGCACGCCCAGCGCCTCGCACACAGCGATGGCGGCCAGGGCGTTTTCCACGTTGAACAGCCCCGGCATGGTCAGCCGGAACCGGCGCAGGAACCGGGGGGTCTTGACCCGGAACAGGATGTCGTTGCCGCTCTTGGCCACCTGGTCGGCGAACACGGCGGCGGACGGGTCCTTCTGGGAGAAGGTGATCACCCGGGGACAGGCTTTCGCGGCGGCGAGCACCTCCCCGGCCCGGTCCATGTCCAGATTGACGCAGCCCACCGCGGCCTGGGCGAAGATCTTCAGCTTGGACTGGAAGTAGTCCTCAAAATCGGGGTGCTCGATGGGGGAAATGTGGTCGTAGCCGATATTCAGGAAGCAGGCGGCGGCGAACTCCACGCCGTACACCCGGTCGTATTTCAACGCCTGGCTGGATACCTCCATGGTCAGGTAGTCCAGGCCCGCGCCCACGGCGTTGGCAAAGTGGCGCTCCAGGTCCAAAGGCTCGGGGGTGGTCAGGTGGGATTCAAAGCGCTCCACCCCGTCGTAGGTGTCGATGGAGCCGAGTACGCCGCTCTCCTTTCCCCCGGCGGCCGCCATCATCTCGTCGAAGATGTATTTCAGGTAATAGGAGGTGGACGATTTGCCCTTGGTGCCTGTAATGCCCACCACCTTCAGCTTTTGGGAGGGGTGGCCGTAGTAGTAGTCGGCCAGCAGGGCCATGGCGCGGCGCACGTCGGTGACCCGGACGCAGGGGGCGGAGACGTTCTCATAGGGGGTTTCCGCCAAATAGGCCATCGCGCCCTTGGCAATGGCGTCCTGCAGGTATTGGGTCTTGAAATGCGCGCCCTTGCAGATAAACAGGGTGCCCGGGACGACGTTCTGGCTGTCGCAGGAGACCAGTTCCACCGTCCGTTCCGGCTGCGGAATGGGCGCGGCGGGGTCGGCCAGCAGGCCGTGTTTTTGCAGGAGTTGGATGTGTTCGCCCAGAGGGTGAAGGGGGAGGGTCATGGTCAGCACCTCGGTCTTTTGAGAGTGAAGAGTGGAGATTGGAGAGTGAAGATAAGAGATATTGATGCGGGGCAGGATGAACATAGTGGAGTGGCGGCGTCACCCGTCGGGCCGCCCAAGGGGGCGGCCCCTACGGAAAAACCGGGGAGTTTGTGGTTATATGTAGGGGCCGCCGCCCTCGGCGGCCCGCAACGTTGCGGTCATTGTCGAGTCAGGAGCGGAAAATGTAGGGGAGGATAGTATCCTCCCGAAAACGTCACGACCATTGCCAACCGGAGCGGGAGGCTGATAGCCTCCCCTACATTCATTTCGCAAACATTTTGAGCGTTTCGTAGGGTGGGGGTTGTGACCAACAGGAACGCCGCTTGCGGCAACCCACCGCCTACGCCGCGATGATTGCCGGGTGGCGTCGGGGCCGCCGGGCGCACAGCTCACGCATAGTTCCGCTGACCAAATCAAAGATTTGGAGCGTCACGTAACATGGGTGCGCCCCTATGGGATAAACAGTAGCACCTGCGTTTTTGCCGCACTTGTGTGGTCGGGATTCCGACTGCCTAAGGCGCGGTTTCAGAAGGACACAAACCAAACAACGCAGATAGAGTCACCGCCGTAACGGTGGTCGGGGCACAAACCAATTCAAGTGATCGCCGCGCCGACATTGTCCACATACGCGGCAAACTCGAAGCGGGTATGGAACCATCTCGCCCCAAGAACGGTGCGGGGGTGCCGCAGCGTTAAGCAAACGTGCCGGTGGCACGTTTGCAGCGTAGGCCGGTCAGCTATGCTGACCGGGGCTACTTCTCAGCAGAACACCCGCACGGCCTTTTTTCTTTGGCGGCTCGACTGCAGCGTTAAGAAAACTTGCCAGCGGCAAGTTTTTAGCGTAAGCCGGTCAGCTATGCTGACCGGGGCTACTTTCCCGGCAGGACCACTATTTCCCTGCTACACATCCTGCTGGGCGAGCAAAAAGAAATGGGGTCGAAACCCGTTCTCAGCTTATGCATGGGCATCCGTAAGGCGGTAAACCGCCAACGGCTGCCGCACGTCGGAGACGGCGGCGTTTACCTCTCGTCAGAGCGGCCCAGCAGATAGTCTGCCGAAACGCTGTAAAAATCTGCAATAGACTTTACCACAGACGCCGAGGGTTCTCGCTCTCCGTATTCGTACCGCTGATAGGTATATAAAGCAATACCAATGCCATTTGCAACATCAGATTGACGAAGTTTTTGTTCTTTACGTAAAAGAAGCATTCGTTTCGCTAAAATTTCCATACAAACCTCTTGACATCACCGTTCGGTGGTAATATAATATCGCCGAACGGAGGTGAAAACAATGTCTGATCTTTTAAAAAACTGTTTGGACTGGCAATGGACGAGCTTCCCTACATCACCGACCCCGCCATGGACAAGGCGGAAGAAGCCCTGAAGCAAGCGCTGGGCCAGGAAGGAAAACCTCTCCTGCGGGCCTATGAGGACGCCTGGTATGCCAGCAATTGGGAGGACGCAAAGCGCATATTTTATATCGGTCTCGCCCTGGGCATCGAGCTGGGTACACTCAAACCGTCCGCAAGCGCTTTCCGCAAACAGTGATACACTTTTCCACCAGTACTTCCAGCGCGTCCACATAGAAGTCAGGCAGACCGTGATACACCCGGTAAACGGAAAGCTCGGTGCAGCCCAGAATAGCGGCGTCGCACCCCAGGCCGCGCAGGGCGCGGTCAATGAGGGCGAACTTCTCCCGGCTGCCCTTCTCCCCTTTTTTGATCTCGTCATAGATGATGGACATGACCACCTTCTGCGTCTCCTCGTCAGGCGCCACCCCCTCAAAGCCCAAGGCGGCGCACTCCTTCTGATAGGTCCGGGTCCGGATGGTGCCGTCGGTGGCGAGAATACCCACCCGCTTGCAGCCCCGGGCCAACAGCACTTTGCAGGTCTCCCGCACCATATGGAGGATGGGCACCTGAAGCTCCCTTTGCAGCCTGTCCACAAAATAGTGGGAGGTATTGCAGGGGATGGCGATGGCGGTACACCCCTCCCGCTCCAGCAGGCGGGCGTCCTCCAGCAGCCGGGTAAAGACCCGGTCCTCCCGGCCGCCCAGAATGGCCGCCGTGCGGTCGGGCATCTCGGTGTCGCTGAGGATCAGGGCGGGCAGATGCTCCTGGTCGCATTCCGCGTCGGTGCGGTCGAGGATCCGCTGATAGAAGATTTGGGTGGCCTGGGGACCCATGCCCCCCAAAATCCCCAGGCGGGGCTTTTTTTCTGCCATAAGGGACTCCTTATTCCGGTCGGTGGTAGTATTTCTTGAACTTATAGTAGTGGCCCATCTGGTTCTTCCAGATCCGCGCCAGACGCTTGGGCGCGCGGTCGGGGCCGTATTTCAGGGAATTGGTCACCTTGCCCGCCCTGGCCAGTTCACGCATCTCCGGGTGGTACTGCTTCGGAGTGTAGCGGTAGGCCACGCCCAGAGGCACCACGCTCCAAAGAGCCTTGTTTTTGGCGATGGTGAAGGGCAGCTCCTTCTGTTCAATGCGGTCCTCCACAAAGCATTTCGCCACATTGAAGCCGCCGCCGGTGACGTAGTAATTGCTGCGCCCCTGGCGGCAGTTGATCTCAAAGAGCTTGTACCTGCCGTCCCGCCGGTCGTACTTGATGTCGAAGTTGGAGAAGCCCACGTAGTGCAGGTCCTCCAAAAAGGCCCTGATCTTTTGGCACAGCTCCTCATTCTCCTCCAGCAGGATCACGGCGTGGTTGCCCAGCCCGTGGGGGGTATGTTCCTCCAAGAGCACATGGCCCAGGCACATGAGCTTCACTCGGCCATTGCGGTCGGAATAGTTGGTCAGCACCCGCATGTAGCTGTCGTCTCCGGGAATGAATTCCTGAAGGATCATGGAGTCGCCGTAGCCCGAGGCGTACACCTTGTCCAAGGTGGCCTCCAGCTCCTGACGGGAGTTCAGGATAAACACCTTGTCGTTGCCCGCAAAGGGGTGGGCCCAGTACTCCACGCCGTTGGAGGGCTTGCAGATGTAGGGCGGCTCAAAGGGCAGGTCGAAGTCGCGGCCCATCTCCCGGCGGTGGATGACGGTGGCCGGGTGGTCCAGGCCGTACTGGCCGCACAGGGCGTAGAACTTCTCCTTGTTGATCAGGGTGTTCATCAGCTCCCCGGAAATATAGGGGGCGATGACGTTGTCCGGGAATTCGTCCTGATGCTCGGCGCACAGCTTCACATAGCTGTCGCCGCAGCCGATGCACAGCACCGGCTTCCCGGCGTGGGCGGCGGCGAATTCCTTCACCACCCGGCAGAAGACCGCCGGGTCCTCGATGTCGGGCTGGGGGCGGTAGTCCAGAATGGCGCTGCCCCAGCAGGGAAAGGCGGGGTACTTGCCCACCGCCGCGCAGCGGATGCCGTAGGCCTCATGAAAGGCCCGCCCCACACTGTATACGTTGATGTCCCCGCCGAACAGCAGGGGATAAAACTCAGGCTCCAAGTTGATCTGCCTCCAAGGTCACAGAGTACCACTGCTCCCCCATGGATTCCACCACGGCGGGATAGTGGTCGGCCAAAAACCGCGCGTCCTCGTCGGACAGGCGCAGTTCCCGGCAGGTCCGTTCACCGCCGTGAAAGGCGGCGGACAAAAGCCGGTCCAGCTCGGCGTGTTCCATATTCCATTCTCCCCAATATGATTTCTGTTTAAAAGCAAACCCGGTCAGCCGCTGGCGCGCTTGACCTGATATACGCCGGAGACCTGCCCCAGCTTGTTGATCAGGTTGGTCAGGTCGTCCCGGTTTTTGACTTCCAGCGCGATGGATACCACGGCGTACCCGTCGGGCATGCCCCGGGCGGACAGGGAGGTCACCTTCACCTTGGCGGCGGAGAGTACCATGGCCACGTCCAAAGTCAGGCCGTCCCGGTCCTTGGCGGACAGCTCCAGGGCGGTCTCATAGGCGGGCAGGTCGCTTTCCACCCAGGACACCTTCACCCAGCGGCCCTCCTCCCCCGGCTTGCGGCGGGCGGGGTCGGCGTTGGGGCAGTCGCACCGGTGGACGGACACGCCGTAGCCCCGGGTGATGAAGCCCACCACCGGGTCGCCGGGCACGGGGGTGCAGCACTTGGAGAATTTGACCAGGCAGTTGCCCAGGCCCTCCACGATAATGCCCGACTCGGAGCGCTGGGGCTTGACGGGGACCTTGACCGTTTCGGCGGCGGGCTTTTCCTTTTCGATGGACGGCACAAAGGCCTTCTGGGCGGCCTTTTCCTGCCGGCCCAGGTAGATCATTTCCTCCCGGACGCGGTTGACCGCCTTCACAGCGGTCATGCCGCCGTAGCCGATGGCGGCGTACAGCTCGTCCAGGGAGTTGTAGCGCACCTTTTTCAGAATGTGGGGCAGCACCTCCTCGGCGGTGATGGCCGCGATGGTGTACCCCGCCCGCTTCAGCTCCGATTCAAACATGGACCGGCCGGTGGCGATGTTCTCCTCCCGGCGCTCCTTCTTGAACCACTGGCGGATCTTGTTGCGGGCCTCGTTGGATTTGCAGATCTGCATCCAGTCCCGGCTGGGGCCCTTGGCGCTCTTGGAGGTCAGAATCTCCACGATGTCGCCGTTTTTCAGGTGGCTGTCAAAGGTAACGATGCGGCCGTTGACCTTGGCGCCCGTCATATGGTTGCCCACGGCGGAGTGGATGCTGTAGGCAAAGTCGATGGGGGTTGCTCCGGCGGGCAGGTTGATCACATCGCCCTGGGGGGTGAACACGAAGACCTCGTCGGCGAACATATCCACCTTCAGGTTGTGGACAAATTCGTCGGGGTCGGCATCCTGCTGGCTCTCCAGCAGCTTGCGCACCCACTCGAAGGCGGATTCGGTGCCCAGCACCTCGTTGGCCATCCCCTGTTTGTACTTCCAGTGGGCGGCGACGCCGTATTCCGCCGTCTGGTGCATGGCCTGGGTGCGGATCTGCACCTCGAAAGGCAGACCCTCCGGGCCGATGACGGTGGTGTGCAGGGACTGGTAGCCGTTGGGCTTGGGGGTGCCGATATAGTCCTTGAACCGGCCCAGCACCGGCTTGAACAGGTCGTGGATGCAGCCCAGCACATTATAGCACTCTGAGATGTCGTCCACGATCACCCGGAAGGCGTACAGGTCGAAGATCTCGTCCAGCGTCTTGTTCTGGGAGTACATTTTACGGTAGATAGAGTAGATGTGCTTGACCCGGCCGTAGACGATGTGGGGGATGCCCTCCTGATCCAGCCGCTCCTGGATGCGCTTCTGGGTGGGGGCCATGATCCCCGTGCGGGTGGAGGATCGCCGGGCCAGCTCGTCGGAGATGTCCTTGTAGGCCACGGGGTCCAGGTATTGCAGCGAGGTGTCCTCCAGCTCCCACTTGACCTTCTGCATGCCGAGGCGGTGGGCGATGGGGGCGTAGATCTCCATGGTCTCCAGCGCCTTCTCCCGCTGCTTGCGGGGGGATTGGTAGGCCATGGTGCGCATATTGTGCAGCCGGTCGCAGATCTTGATCAGGATCACCCGGATGTCCTTGGCCATGGCCATGAGCATCTTGCGCAGGTTCTCCATCTGCTCCTCTTCCTTGGAGGTGTACTGCACCCGGGTCAGCTTGGTGACGCCGTCCACCAGGTTGGCCACCGTGACGCCGAAGAGCTTGGAGATATCCTCATAGGTGGCGTCGGTGTCCTCGATGGTGTCGTGAAGCAGAGCGGCGATGACGGAGTCGATGTCCAGGCCAAGATCGGCCACGATCTCGGCCACCGCCAGGGGATGGGTGACGAAAGGGCTGCCGTCCTTGCGGAGCTGCTGGGCGTGGTGGGAGTCCGCATAACGGAAGGCGGCGGACAGCCGGTCAAAATCGGCGTTGGGGGAGTAGCCGCGGACTTTTTCTTCCAGCGCTTGATACCGTTCCAGAATAGGATCCATTCTATGACCTCCCGGTTTCAAGATTGGGTCAGCCGGCGCAGCCGGCGCATCAGCTCGGATTGCTCCAGGTCCACCTTGCCCTCCACGGGGCACAGGCCGATGCGCAGCCGCCCGGCGGTCTGCCGCTCCACGCGGATCAGGCCGCGCTCGTCAAAGACCTGGATACACACCATGGTACGCCCATAGGTTTCCCGGATGTGAAGGGTTTTGGCGATGCTTTTGGTCAGATGAACGGGGTGGTCCTCCAGCGGGGCGGGCGAGGCGTGCCGCTTCAGATAGCGCCAGACGGCCTCAAATTCCTCCCGGGTGGGGGTGATGGTCTGAGCCTCCAGGGCGGAGATGGCGTCGCCGGCCAAAAGCCGTTCGAACAGTGTGCGCTCCGCCTGGGCCCGGGTGGGAGCGGTCTGCAGATCGCAGACCTGTAACTGGACCGAGCGGACGCCCCGGAATTCGTTGATCTGAGGGGTGAAGGCTGCGTCCACCCGGCTGCCGGGGCCAAGCCCCAACTGGGCGGCGGTGGCCGAAAAGAAAATGGCGTCAAAGGAAGCGCCCTGGCAGCGCAGGCGTAGCTTTAGATGGCGGCCGCCGCCCACCTCAAACAGGGACAGAATCACAGCGCCCGAGAGCAGAAAGACGGGCTTGGGGTTGCCCGCGCCGAAGGGCTCCAGCAGGGAGAGGGATGCCACCCCCTCCAGGGAGAGCAGGCCGGGGTCGTCGATCTGGGCGTCCACCTGAAGGGTGGACACCATTTCCGCCCCGCCGGTGCGCTCCAGAACGATGGCCTCCATCCGGGCGCGGAAGGCGTCGATGTGCTCTTCGCTGATGGTAAAGCCCGCGGCCAGCTCGTGGCCGCCGAAATCCTCCAGCAGGTCGGCGCACTGCTCCAGGGCGGCGAACAGGTTGAAGCCGCCGAAGGAGCGGCAGGAGCCCTTGCCCTTCCCGTCCTGAAGGCAGATCATGAAGGCGGGGCAGGAGTACCGCTCCGCCAGGCGGGAGGCCACGATGCCCACCACCCCCTGGTGCCAGCCCTCGTGGGCCAGGACGATGACCGGATGGCTCTCTCCCGAGCGGTCCAGATGGGCCGCGCACTGGTCGTAGATCTCCCCCTCAATGGCCTGCCGCTCCCGGTTCAGGGCGCACAGCTCCCGGGCCAGCTCCTCCGCCCGGAGGGGGTCGTGGGTGAGAAACAGCTCGGCGGCCAGCCCGGCGCAGCCCATGCGCCCGGAGGCGTTGATGCGAGGGGCCAGGGTGTAGCCGATGGTGGTGGCGGTCAGGGGCTTGCCCTCCGCCCCCGCCTCCCGGATCAGGGAGCGCAGTCCGGGGCGTTTGGTGTGGGCCAGGGCCTCCAGCCCTAGCCGGACGATGGCCCGGTTTTCCCCGGTCAACTGCATCACGTCGGCCACCGTGCCGATGGCGGCCAGGTCGGCGTATTCCGCCAGCAGCGCCCGCCGCCGCTCCGGGTGGTCCAGGGCGAGCACCAGCTTCAGGGCGACGCCCACCCCGGCCAGACAGGAAAAGGGATAGGTGCAGTCCGTCCGGTGGGGGTTCACCACGGCCGCGGCGGCGGGCAGGGCCTCCTTGCACTCGTGATGGTCGGTGATGACCACGTCCATGCCCAGTTCGGCGGCGCGGCGCGTCTCCTGGACGGCGGTGATGCCGCAGTCCACGGTGATGATCAGCGTGACCCCTTGCTTGCATAAAAGCTCCACGGCCTGGATGCTCAGACCGTAGCCCTCCCCGATGCGGTCGGGGATGTAGGGGATGACGTCGGCCCCCTGCCGCCGCAGGTAGTCGGTCAGCAGGCAGGTGGAGGTGATGCCGTCCACGTCGTAGTCGCCGTAGACGGCGATGGTCTCCCGCTGCTCCAGCGCCCGGCGGATGCGCGCCACGGCCCGGTCCATGTCCTTCAGGAGAAAGGGGTCGTGAAGCAGCTCCTCCCGGTCGTCCAGGAACGCCCGGGCCTTTTCCGGCGTATCCAGACCCCGGGCGCACAGCACCGCCACGGGCAGAGGGGGAATGCCGGCGGCCGCCATGGCCCGGCACGCCTCCCCGCGCGGAGGGCAGAGATTCCACTGCTTATATTTCATGAGAAAGACCTCGGATGATCTCGAAAATTTAAACTTTATTATAACAAAACTTGTGTATGATTACAAGAAAATAGACAAAAAAAGCGGCTGTACCTTTTTTGAGGTACAGCCGTCCGCTGTGTTCATGGACAGTCACACGTTGCAGCGGAACTGGCGGAGCAGATAGTCCACGTCGTCGTCATTGGGGCCGTAATTGGCGATCAGCAGCTTCTGGATCTGACGCAGGGCGTCCTTGTCACCGGAGTCGTTGGCCGCCTTGATGGCGGCCAAGCAACGGTTGTACTCGCCGGATGGCAGTTTCTTTCTTATCTATATTTGCTCCAACCGTGGATGAACACCTGTAATATCGATATCCTGTTCCCCGATCCATACGCCTTGCTGATCGGCGTAGTGTGTTTTCAGCGCTGAATACAAATTCTCAATCATGGCGCGGCCTTGCTCTGTGGTTAAATTGTCATATTCATGCTCGAAAAGGAAAATTTTAAAGTCGGGAGATCCATGTTTACAGATTCCAACGTATGCTCTGTTGCGGGAATGGTCCATATCATAGCGGAGCGTATAACGATCCTCTTCACCCGGGCCTGTTTTTTAATTCTTCGCTTTTTATATAATTCGTATGGTTGCTTAATAGATACCGTTATGGTTTTGCTGTAAAACTCATCTTATTCCGGGAGAGCAAGACTTGCCCCTTGCAAGATCGAATCGACCGTTTGCAGCAGCAGCCAGGATTTGGGCATACGCTCCTGCATGTACCCGTCGCTCTGTTCGGCCTGCGCCTGCCGGGCAGCGGCCAGCCATGCGTCGAAGTATTCCTGCCCGGTGCCTGCGTCCAGATCGATGGCCTCCCCACCGATCAGTTCCTCCATCACAATGCGCATCAGGTGCCCGTTCAGCCCCGTTTGGCCGCCCGCGAAAAATTGGGAGAAAATGTACCGCAGGGTGTAGTCCCCATAACAGAGCAGTTCCCGGTGCTCCGCAGCATGGGCGTTTATGTAAGCGCCGGCATAGGACGCCTCCGCCGGGGAGGAGGCGATCTCTTCCAAAAGCCGCGCGATGACCGCGTTGGTATCCACGCCGCTGTACTCCACCACCTGGGCGCGGCAGGCCTGGTCCAGGGCAAGAGAGTACGCTTCCCGCTTTTCTACATCGTCACAGACCTCCTCCCACAGAGACCGGGGAAAGCGATCCATAATGTCCTCCGTATAGTAGGCCCCATCTCTGGGCGTCCAGAAGTCTGTCACGGTATAGGCGTCCCCATCCGTCACCGCAAAAGTGAGGATCGCCGCCGGAATATACCAGGACCACTCCACCGTCAGTTCTTGGTCTGAGATGTCGTAGGCGTTGTAAGCCGCCACGGCATAAACGGTAAGCGGTTCCGTGTCCCCGCCGTCCCCTGCGGGATCAAGCTGCGTGTCCAGGATCAAATGGCTCTCACAGCAGAACCACTCACTGTTGTTTTCATAGAACCCCTGTTGTTCCACGAACTCACGAACCGCGGCGGACACGGCGGCGTCCAGCGGATCGGTTTGGACCGAATCGTCTGTCCCGTCGCTTGCCGCCGCGCCGGTATCGTCTTCCGCGGCCCCCGCTTCATCCTTTTGGGGATTCAGCGCACAGCCCAGGATCACGGCGGCGCAGACCAGAACGGCGATCACCACGATCCATACCGCGGGCTTTTTCCACTTCAGCGCGTTTTTGACGCGGCTCCCGATGTCCCCCTCGCCGAAGGCCAGGGGCGTGCCGCCAATGACGCGCCGCCCGGTGGCAAGACTGAGCAGGGACTGGGAATACGCCCCCCGGATCTCCGGCCCCATTTTGCGCAGCACCGCCTCGTCACAGCTCATTTCCATGTCCTTACCGGACAGGAAAAAGGCCAGCCACACGAGGGGATTGAACCAGTGGACGCACAGGGCGGCGAAGGCCAGGAGCTTCACGACATGGTCTCCCCGGCGGATGTGGTATTGCTCGTGCAGAATGATATACTCCCGCTCACCTTCGGAAAGGGAGGAGGGCAGGTAAATTTTCGGTCGGAACAACCCCATGACAAAGGGAGAGCTGATCCCGTCGGCCAGGCGGATATTGTCCCGCAGCAAGGCGGAACCCGTCAGTCTCCACCGCAGGCGCAGCAGAGAGGCGATACTGTAGATCAGCAGCGCCGCGATCCCGGCCATCCAAACCCATGTGGCAATGGCCACGGGAGCGGCCAGCGGGTCGGCCGCAAGCTGCTCCTCACCGGACGGCAGCGTCCTGTTGATGGCCTCGCTGACCCCCGGAACGGGAAGCGTAACATTGGGGGCCTCCATGTGGACGATATTGGGCGGAATATACTCCATGGAGCTTTGTTCCGAGACCGGCGCGTCCACAAGGGAAAACAGGGAAAGGCCCGACGAGAGGGAGACGGGGCACAAAAGGCGGAACAAAACCACCGCCCAAAGGGCGTAGGAAAACACCTTGGGGGCGCGGCGGAGCAGCAGCCTTGCCGCCAGAACGCAGAGAATGACCACGCCGGCGGTCAGGCTCATATTCCAGATTCTCGGGAGCAGCGTATAGCACCACATACCGGTCACCCCCTGTTCTCGTCGATCAGGCGCTGCAGCTCCCTGACCTCCCTGTCGGACAGCTTTTTCCGCCTGGTAAAGGCGGCGAGGAACGCGGGAAGGGAGCCGTCAAAGGTCTCCTCCACAAAGCGCTCGCTTTGTAGCGCGGCAAATTCCGCCTTAGACATCAGGGACGTGACCACGCCGTCCTGATTTTGGAACAGGCCCCGTTCGCAGTGCTTTTTCAGCACCGTATAGGTGGTCGATTTCTTCCAGTCCAGCTCCTCCCGGCACAGCTTGACCAGCTCGCCGGAAGTCAGCGGCTCGTGCTGCCAGATCAGGTCGGCAAAGCGCGCCTCCACAGCGCCTAATTTATATTCCTCCATACCGACACCTCCTTTTCCGGGTCTATATTCAATAGACCCGCCGACAGTCTACAGCATATAGACCGTGTTGTCAAGGGATTTTTGAAAAAATACAAGCTGCGGAACAATTTCCGGTCTGTTTCGTCTACTTTACATAGAAGCATATATCGTCAAAGGAGGCAGCGACATGAAAAAAATCACCGCGTTTGTGCTGGCGTTGGTCAGCCTTTTGCCCTTGGCCAGATGTAACCGCGCGTCTGTTCGGGACGAAGCTCCCCAAACCTCTCCCGCCGCTGAGATCGCCTGCCAAACGATTTCAGCCGATTGGCCCTTTTATGAAGACATTCACGATTTCGTGGAGCACAGCACTTTGATCGTCGCCGGGACCATAACCGACATCTCCTTTCAGCTTCTCGACCTGCGGACGGCACGTCCCGTCACAGAGGAGACGGAAGAACAATACCGCTGCCTGCATACGATATATACCATCGACGTCACAGAGCGGTACAAAGGGGATCCCACCGAACCCACACAGATGCGCATCCTGGGCGGCCGGGAAAACGACTATCTGGAAGAACAGGCGGCAGCTCTCGGCGATGATATTAAAAACGGAATTCCGCTTTTGGAAAATATGCCTGAGCTGAAAATCGGAGAGACCTATTTATTCGCACTATATCAATATGAGGATACTGTACCCACTCCCGTCAACCTGACACAGGGGATTTTAAGCCTGGACCACACCGGTTCCCAAGACCAATCCTCGCCTATATCAGCCGAAGCCATTTGCTCGTATTTCAATCGGCCCGATCGATGATACCATTCTCCAAATGTCTGCTTGTCAGAAAAAGCGAGACGCTTCTTTTCAGAAGCGTCTCGCCGCTTTTTGTTTACAGCAGGTCTGCCACGCCGGACAGATAGTTTGCGGGGTAGTCCTCGATCTCGCCCTTGTCGCAGGCGGCGGCCAGGCCGGGGTCGATGGGAATACGGGCCAGAACGGGTATCTGCATCTCCTTGGCGGTCTCCGCCAACTTGCTCCGGCCGAAAATGGCGTGCTCCTTGCCGCAGTCGGGACACTTGAAGTAGCTGTAGTTCTCCACCAGGCCCACCACGGGGACCTCCATCATGGCGGCCATGTTGACCGCCTTATGGACGATCATGGACACCAGGTCCTGGGGAGAGGTGACCACCACGATGCCGTCCACGGGCAGGGACTGGAACACGGTCAGGGGCACGTCGCCCGTTCCGGGAGGCATGTCCACGAACAGGAAGTCCAGCTCGCCCCAGAGCACATCGGTCCAGAACTGCTTGACCACACCGGCGATGACCGGGCCGCGCCAGATGACGGGGTCGGTCTCCTCCTTGGTCAGCAGGTTCAGGCTCATGACCTCGATGCCCTTCTTGGAAATGGCGGGCAGGATGCCCATGTCGTTGACCTCGGCGGTCTTGTGAAGGCCGAAGGCCTGGGGAATGGACGGGCCGGTGATATCGGCGTCCAGGATGCCCACCTTGCAGCCCTTGGCCTTCATGGCGCAGGCCAGGGAGGCGGTCACCAGGCTCTTGCCGACGCCGCCCTTGCCGCTGACGACGCCGATGACCTTGTCAATGTGGGAAAACTGATTGACCGGAACGCGGAAATCCGGCTTTTCCTGCTGCGAACCGCAGCCTGCGCTGCAGGAGCCGCAGTCGTGAGTGCATTCGCTCATTGCTTGTTTCTTCCTTCCTTTTTGAACTGCTTATGTGTGCAGCCCCGATTTATTGAGATCTACGGCAGTTCGGGATCTGTCGGCACTTTTGCAGAGGGTGCGGCCCGCCAGGAGATCTACAGTATCCTGGCTGCTATCAGAGGGTGGATAGGGACATGATACAGTTCGCTTATCCATCCCTCTCAAAAGGATAACTCGTGGCGGGGTCCATGGTGCGCTTTCCAGTTCACAAAGGTTACTTTGGCAAGCCCGCACACCACACAGGAGCATCAAACCGAAAATGGCTTCTGATCAGCAAATTGCCAAACCCCCGGCCGGCAGCTCCCGGCCAAGACGCTCTGGACCTAATTACTATTTACCCTCGCCCAGACGAGCCTTATATCACAGCGGGATTATCCTATAGTTTTATTATAACATAACTTTTCGGGGCATTCAAGATATTCCTCAAATTATAGATATAACGGTTTACCCGTTACGCATAGCGTAACGGGTAAACCGTTATACGCAAAAGAGTGCGTCCCATAATTTTTTAGTCAGGAGCGCACTCTTTTTATACAGGGACTATCATACCCTACTTTTTTTCCGAGACAAGGATTGCGCCTACAATGCCGAGGGCTACCACTACGCTAAAGTTTCCATCCAATCCTATATTATAATCTATTAGCATTCCAATAACTCCTGCCAAACAGATTCCAAGAAATGTTAACAGTTGCTTGTTAAACATGGTCAACCTTTCTTACTCATAATACAAAGTAAATGCATCCCCATTAAAAACTTCTCGTTGTATTGATAATCCGCCAAAAGACACTATGCCTTTGGAGTTTACGGAAAAGCTCGGATTCCATGCAAGGAGTGCATGGGCATATGAAACTTGAGCTGTAATGTCACTTTGAGAAGAAACTCCGTAATAGGCGTATACCTTCTCGATGATAACCTGTTTCTGTTGCCCCACACCTAAAGGGAACTCAATTCCCATACCATACAAGTTTGGTGTGGTTAAAGTCAAATAATCTCCATCACCACCATCTTCATCGTACAAATGGCCTTTATCTGTTATGGTCATTAACGGATGAGTCCATCTTCCTGTTGCATTATGATCGTACTCATTGTCGATGTTTCCGCTCGAGGAAATGACAAGAAGGTCATTTCCTTGGAAATTGGGATAGCCTACCCACTCCACTTCGCCTCGAATGGTCCAATAATTTCTACCTTCCAAACCATAGGACGGCGAGCGCTTATATGCCTTTGAACATAAAACTATATCCCCAAATGTTTGAGAATAATCGGGAAGATTTGCCGCACTTTGAGTCACATCAGGTTCATAAAAACGCTCTTTACTTATCTGAACCATTTCTCCACTTGGAAGTTCATGCAGATAGACCTTATCAATAACAGCAGATGTATACTGAATTGCCTCTACTACCTTTTCTTCAGGTAGCGACGCTATAAACTCCTCACTATCCCCAAGTGCCAATAATACATTCTTTCCCAACTCGTAATCGTTGATTTGAGGATAACGTTCTTTCAGCTCATCCCTTAGAACATCAACATTTTCTATCCTTTGAGTATAGTGAAAGTCTTCAGTTATCTGCTCACTAACCTCCAAAACATCATCTTTTATGGCCTTGAGCTGTTGAACAGAAACTTGTTCAGTATTACTCATCGCAGGCTCTACAGCCAAAGCATTGCTTGTGACCCCCATTGACATTGCTAAGGCAATAGCAAGTACACTCATCATCTTTCTTTGCTTTTTCATAATAATACCACCTTCCTTAAACATATCTCTTTATCCACAATACCTGGGGATATTTTAATTATATCATATTTCTGTTTGTATGTCAATACATAATATAGAGAAAAGCCGGTCTGAGATGACCGGCTTTTCTCTGCTTTTACTGCCATTTCCAGGGGGCCTCAACCAAATGCACCGTGTCATCGGAATCGGCCCGATAATAATAAAATTCCGTACCAAAGGCCCGAAACCGAATATGCCACAGAACTGGATCTTCTCAATATCCTTGATCAATAGTGATAGCTTCCGCCGCCGATGAATTCCCGGATCAGAGAATCGGGCGCCACCAGCGCGGGGTCTATCTCTTCAAACCACCGGAAGCCCTCGATGAGATCCAGCAGCTCCCTGTGCCGCTCGTTCTCCGCGGGTACCGCTTCCAGCAGCGGTTTGGCATAGTTTTTCATCACCGACACCTCGTAGGGAAGGGAGGAGTCGATGACAACATCCGCCCGGCCCTTGAAGGGGGAGATATACAGCTTTTCTCCCCGGCGCACATTGGCCCACATGGCCAGGGTGGCCTCCACGCCGGTGCCCCGGAACTTATAATCCCGGACGGCCCGCCGGGTCAGGCGCATCCAGGTGCCCTTGAAGCGCAGCGTCTCCCCCTCGCACACGTTGCTGCGGGCGGAGATATACATACAGGCGGCCTCGGGGTGGCGGCCCGCGATGCTGTCGTTCAGGGCGTGGATCCCCTCGAAGATGGCCACCTCGTCCCTGCCCAGGCGCAGGGGCGTGACGGCGGTGTCCCGCATTTGGCGGGCAAAGGCAAATTTGGGGATGAGGATCTCCTCCCCCTTGGCCAGGGCGGTAAAATGCTCATCCAGCAGCTCCATATCCAGCAGCAGGGGGGATTCGTAGTCCACGTCGCCCGTCTCCGTCCGAGGGGCCGTGCGGCGGTCCATCGTCTTAAAATAGTTGTCCATGGAGACCGTGTGGGTACGAACGCCCCGGCGCTCCAGCTCTTCTTCCACCTTTTGGGCGGTGGTCGTCTTGCCCGAACCGGAGGGACCGGACAACAGCACCACCGGGCTTTTCTCCAGGTTCTGGACGATGCGGTTGGCGGCATGGGCCACCTTTCCGTTGTATTCACTGTCGCACTCCTCCAGAAAGCCCTTTACGTCCTCCCGGATGCGGCGGTTGATCTCCTGTAGCTGATAGGCCATGGAATTTCCTCCTTTTCCCGGCAGATCTGGTCGATCCTTGCCAGATAGTCTTGTGGGTACTTGGGGTTGGCCCGGCGCTCGATGCGGCCTTCCGTTGTATCCACCAGCTTGGTCACGCCCCCTGCCCCCAGGGACAGGATGGACTGCAATTCTTCCATCATACAGATATTATAGACACTTTCGCAGCCCGGCGTGCACCAGCCCACATTTTCCAGCGAACCGGACATGAACTTCTGCCGGTAGAGATAGTATGGCCCATAGCCCGCCCGGGCCAAACGGTACCAGGCGTAATCCAGCATTTCGGCCGCCTGCTCCGCGCCGGGCAGCGGAGCGGCGGAGCCGCCCGTGGTCAGCGTGGAGCCGCGCTTCAGGGCCAGGGTGTGGACGGTGATATTTTCCGGCGCAAGCTCCAGCACTCTGTCCAAGGTGCGCCGAAAGCCCTCGGTCGTATCGGCGGGCAGTCCCGCGATCAGGTCCATGTTCACCAGGAAACCGCCCGACTCCCGCACCAGGGCGTAGGCCTCCTCGATCTCCCGGGCGGTATGGGCACGGCCCATGGCCCGCAGGACGGAGTCCTCCATGGTCTGGGGGTTCACCGACACCCGCCCCACCCTGTGCCGGGCGAGGACGGCCAGCTTTTCCCGGGTAATGGTGTCCGGACGGCCGGCCTCCACCGTATACTCTGCGCATTGGGACAGGTCGATATGCTTCGCCAGGGCGGAGAGCACCCGGTCCAGTTGGCCGGCGCTCAGGGTGGTGGGGGTTCCGCCGCCGAAATAGACCGACTTGACGCGCAGACCGTCCCGTTTCAGCGCCGTGCCCGCGGCGGCGATCTCCCGCACCAGGGCGTCCACATAGGGCTCGATCAGCTTCAGGGCGTGCTTCACGTCGGCGGAAATAAAGGAGCAGTAGGCGCAGCGGGTGGGGCAGAAGGGGATGCCCACATAGAGGGAGATCTCCTCGGGCCGCAGGGACTGCTTGACCGTCAGGCTGGCCTTGGCGCAGTCCACGGCCAGCCTGGCCCGCAGGGGGGAGACCCGGTACACCTTGCGCAATCGGTCCTCCGCCTGCTCCGGGGTCGCCCCGGCCAGCATGGCCTTGGTGGGGATCTTCACCGGGCGCACGCCCGTCATGGCCCCCCAGGGCGGCTCCCTGCCCAGCGCCTCCACGCCCGCACGGTAGAAGGCCAGCTTGACGATGCGCTGACACACCCGGCCGTCGGCCAGCGCGCCGCCGGTCAGCTCGGACGCTTTCGCCCGGCAGGCGTGGCGGGTCAGGCGCCCCTTCCAGCACAGCACGGCGGCGGCGGTCAGCCAGGTATTGCCCCGGCTCAGGGAGACGGTGACCCGGTTTTCCTCTTGGGTGCCGTAAGTGGGGCGCTCGTCGGGGAACAGCGTCAGCAGCATTTGCTCCACAGCGTATTTGTAGTCGTGGCCTTTCAGGGTGACCGTCATCCGCACGCACCGCCCTTCGTGCTGCTGACGCTTCCGCGCCGAGTGGCGCGGAGCGGGACGGAATTCACTTCCGGCCCGCGAGCATTGAAATCCCCGGGGGTCCCCGCGGAATGGGACATTCCGTGGGGCAACAGCATTTGCTCCACAGCGTATTTGTAGTCGTGGCCCTTTAATGTGACGGTCATTGGTTCAGGGCGTGCAGCATGTAGTAGTTGCTCTTGCGCTCCCGCTCCAGGGTGGAGCATCCCTCATGGCCGGGGCAGACCTTCCGGTCGCCCTCCATTTGGGCCAGGCGCTTCAGGGAGGCCAGAATATCCTCGGTACAGCCGCCGGCCAGATCAGTGCGCCCACAGGACCCCTGGAACAGGGTGTCCCCGGTAAAGAGCACGTCTCCCACCTCCAGGGTCACGCTGCCGGGGGTGTGGCCGGGGGTGTGGTACACCCGAACGGTCAGATTTCCCACCGGGACCTGATCCCCCTCGCCGTAGGCCACGGTCGGGCCGATATCGGGGACCAGGTTGGCGACGTCCTCCATCATGGCGGCGTCCTTCGGGTGGAGGTACACGGGCAGGTCGGGGTACTCCCGCAGCAGCTCGGCCACTCCGCCCGTGTGGTCATAGTGGCCGTGGGTCAGCAGGATCGCCACCGGGGTCATGCCCATCTGGGCCGCCAGGGAGCTGATGGACGCGCCGTCCCCGCCGGGGTCGATGATGGCGCCCTTGCCGGTCTCATCGTCCTTCAGCAGATAGCAGTTGGTGCCGATGGGGGGCACCTGAATCACTTGAATGGTCATGGTTCATCCCTCATTATTCATATCAAACAGAATCGTTACCGGGCCGTCGTTCTGGGAAAACACCTGCATATCCGCGCCGAATTCCCCGTGCTCCACCCGGAAGCCCCGGGCGCGGCAGCAGTCCATGAATTTCTCGTACAGGGGAATGGCCTGGTCGGGCTTGGCCGCGCCGGTGAAGCCCGGACGGCGGCTGGAGGTGTCGGCGTACAGGGTAAACTGGCTGACCACCAGCAGGCTGCCGCCCACCGTGGCCAGGTCCAGATTCATTTTTCCGTTTTCGTCCTCAAATACCCGCAGATTGCAGATTTTTTCCGCCAGCTTTTGGGCCGTTTTCTCGTCGTCCTTCGGGCCGACGCCCAGCAGGACTAAAAACCCCCGGTCGATGGCCCCGTTGACCTTGCCGCCGATCTCCACTCTGGCACAGGCCACCCGCGTCACCACCGCCCTCATCAGCGGTACTCCCGGGTGATGCCCTTGGCAAACAGGGGATCCAGGTCAAACTGGGCGATATCGCCGGCGGAGCAGCGCACGTCGGTCACGTCCAGCACCGTCTCGATGGCGCCGATGCGGCCGATGACCTTGACCTTCTGCCCGCCGATGCGCACCGTGCGGCGGGCGGAGGCACGCCAGCGGCGCCAGGCGGCCCAGAAGCCGCCCTCCCGCACGCGCTCCACGCCGAAGCCGTTCTGATAGCCCACGGGGAGCACCGCCACCCGGGTGGGACGGCGCAGGCGCACCAGCGTCTCGTTACCCACGGTGTGGCCCTTGGGCAGCCAATGGATGTCGTCAATGGCCGCCTCGCCCCAGCCGACCTTCTGCAGGCCGTCGTTCTTGGTACGGCGGCAGCGGCCCAGCAGGGCGGTGCCGATGCGCACGGCGTCCATCCGGGCAAACTCGTAGCGCATCAGGGCGTAGGACCCGGCGGCGTGGACCACGCCGGTCTCAAACCCGGCGCCCTGGATGGCCTTCACCGTCTGGTTGAACGCGTCCAACTGCTCGGCCACATCCCGCTCCTTAGTGCCGCTGGTGTGGATCTGGGTGTAGACGCCCGTCACGGCGATGTTGGGCAGGTTGCGGTACACGGACAAAATTTTGTCCACCTCGTCGGTCAAAAAGCCGCCGAAGCCCATGCCCGTGTCCACCTGAATATGGGCCTCCACCACGGTGGAGCGCTTTTCCGCCACGCCGTTCAAGGCCATGCCCGTGTCGGCGGAGCCGACGGTGCACACCACGTTCAGGTCCAGCAGCTTTTCCAGCTCTTCCACGTCGGTGGTGGCCCGGAGCATCAGGATCTCCTCCTCCACCAGCCCCGCCTTGCGCAGGGCGGCGGCGTCCGCCGCCTCGGACACGGCGTAGCGGACGATGCCCTCGTCCCGCAGCAGCTTGGCGATCTCCACCAGGCCCGCCCCGTGGGCGTCGCCGGTCAGGACGGCGTAAATGGCGGATTTCTCCGCCCGGCGTTTCAGTACGGTGATATTTTTCTTGACCGCCTGCTTTTCAATGACCAAGGTTTTCATTCCGCTCCCGCCTTTTCTCTTTAGTAATATATTATTATACCATTCCCGGCTTGGAATCGTCAATGACCTTGCAACTTAACACGGCAAATGTTATACTAAAAGTGATATTCAAGGTGTCCCTGCCAAAGAGTTTATAGGAGGTGTCTATGAAACTGGCCCGAATCTTTGGAATGGGAGGTCGGAAAATCATATCCGCAAACAACAGCGTAAGCGGAACCGTGACCTCGGTAAAGACCTGCTTGTGGTTGAAGATCAACACAAAGCCCGTACGGTCAGACCCCCTCGACGGCGCCGTATTCCCCCATATCATCTCTTTTTCCTATCAGGTGGACGGGACGGAATATCATGGCAGGCGATACATCAGTTGGCGGGCGAGGTGCCCCAGAGTGAACGAGGCGGTCACTGTGTTTTTTGATCCCACAAACCCCTCAAAATACGCAGTCTCCGTTCCCTGAATCAAGCATACGCGAAAAGCCCTTGGACCGCCGTCCGTTCGCAGTCGGTCCAAGGGCTTGCTTTTACCTCAGCGCTTACAGAGGAACGCGCACCAGCCGTTCTTTTCCTTTTTCTCCGTGATGGTAAAGCCGTTCCTTTTCAGCGCGGCGGCCACCTCGTCGGAGCGGGTGCCGATGATGCCCGAGCAGATGAACGCTCCGTCCGGGGCCATGAACTCTCCCGCGAAGGCGGACAGGGGGATGATGACGTCGGCCACGATATTGGCCAGCACCACCTGATACTTCCGCTGCGCCAGCGTGTCCACCAGGCCCTTGTCGGCCAGGACATTGCCCGCGCGCACGTCGTAGCGGTTCTTCCCGATGCCGTTCAGGGCTGCGTTTTCATAGGCCACACCCACCGCCTTGGGGTCGATATCCACGGCGGCGGCAAAACTTGCCCCCAGGCAGAGGGCGGCGATGGACAAAATACCGCTGCCACAGCCCAGGTCCAGCACCTGATCTCCGGGGCGGACGGCCTGTTCCAGCGCCTCCAGGCAGAGCTGGGTGGAGGCGTGTCCGCCCGTGCCGAAGGTCAGGCCGGGATTCAGCCAGACCGGCGTCTTGCCCTCGGGCAGGGGGCGGCCCTTCTCCCACTCGGGGACGATATAGAGCTTTTCGCCCACGGCCAGGGGCTTGTAGTATTTCTGCCAGCTTGTGGCCCAGTCGTTTTCCTTCAGGGGGCTGGAGAGGATCTCATACCCCTCCAGCCCGGCGGTGTACTGCCGCAATTGGGCCTGACCGTCCTCGTCGTCGGTGACGTAGAACTTCACCCGGGCGGCCCCCTCCATGCGTTGGAGCAGTTCGTCGTCCACATAGTCCCAGTATTGGCGGTTCTGCTCCAGAAATTGCTTGAAATCGGTTTCATCCTCGATCACCAGTCCCGCCACGCCGTTGGCGGTCAGCCGCGCCGTCAGCGCGTCCAGGTCGTCGGCGGTGGTATTGATGGTGATCTCCAGCCAGGTCAGTTCCATCAGCGTTTCTCCCCCAAAAAGAACAGTGCCATGGTGCCCGGACCGGAGTGGGCGCCGATGACGGGACCGATGGTCCCGATGACCGCGACCTCCACTCCGAAGCGCTCCCTGACCATGTCGGCCAGCTTACGCGCCTCCTCCTCACAGTCGCCGTGACTGATGAAGATGGTCTGGCTTCCGGGGTCAATGGCGGTCTCGGCCATCTTGTCCACCAGGGCCTTCAGCGAGGCGGCGCGGCCCCGGGCTTTGGCCATGTTGATCAGGTGCCCCTCGTCATCCACATGGAGCACGGGCTTGATGGACAGCATGGTGCCCACCAGAGCGGTGGCGGCGGAGACCCGGCCGCCGCGCTTCAGGTGGTTCAGATCGTCCACAGTGAACCAGTGGCACAGGTGGAGCTTGTTTTCCTCCACCCAGTCCCGGACCTCCTCCATGCTCTTGCCCTGGGCGCGCAGCCGCGCCGCGTGCCACACCAGCAGGCCCTGGCCCAGAGAGGCGGCCAGCGTATCCACCGCGCAGATCTTCCGGTCGGGGTACTGCTCCCGCAGCTCCTCAACCGCCATGACGCAGGACTGATAGGTGGTGGACAGGCCGGAGGAAAAAACCAGAAGCAGAATATCCCGCCCTTCCTCCAGGAAGGGCGTCATCGCTTCGGTATAGTCATGGGCGTTCAAGGCCACTGTGGTGGCCCGCTCTCCCTTGCGCAGCAGGTCGTAAAACCTGCGGGGGTCCATCTCCCGGTGGTCGGGCCAGTTGAGCCGTTCCTGTCCCTGCACATTGTAGCGCAGGGGCAGAACGGATACCTCCAGCTCTTCCGCCACCGCTTGCGGCAGATCGGACGCCGAATCGGTCATGATCACAAATTGATTCATCCCAGGGCACCTCCGTTATTCTTTGTTCTTCTCCTTGCTCCTGCCGCTCTTTTTGTCGGGGGGCGCGGCTTCCCCGCGCTCCTCCTGCAGCAGGGTCAGGATGCGCTGGCAGGCCAGCTTATCCACATAGCTGCGCAGGGCCAGGCTCAGGGCCAGCCGGGGCAGGTCCTCCCGGGGCAGGTCCGCGTCCAGACCGCGGGCGGTCTCTCCAAGGGCCTGATCCAGCTCCCGGCGGAAGTAGTCATAGACCTGCTCCTGCTCCCGCCCCTCCGTGCCGCACTGGATCAGGGTCTTCATCTCTTTCACCGACAGCACCTGTTTCAGGGCGCAGATGGCGGTCAGGTAGGCCAGATGCGCCCGGCCGTACCGCTTTCCCTCCGCCCGGGGAAGCAGGCCGTCCTTGCTGTAGTTATTGACCATGGCGGAAGTCAGGGCGTCGCTGTCTTCAAACCGGATCAACTGCCGGGGCATATAGGAGATCAACTGGTCCATGTAAAGCGCCAGATCGGGCAGCGCCTCCCATGGGGCGGGCCGCTCCCGGCTCAAGCGCTCCTTCAGCTCTCGCAGTTCTTCCACAGTATCCCTCTTTCCGTTTTGCAAAATCCGCTGGTATCATCTTGTATACTATCACATAGCGCGCCCGCTTGTAAACCTATTTTCTCCTTTTAATCTCAACTATTTTCGTGACATTTTCCCGTCTTTTTCGGCTTGCACTTGCCTCTGGGAGCGTTTTGTTTTATAATATTTTATTATTTATCATTTTCTCTCTGTTTAGGAGGCGCTCATGCCCAACAAGGTTCTCACCATCGTCGGCCCCACCGCGTCGGGCAAGACCAGGCTGGCCGTGGAGCTGGCCCTGCGCTTCGACGGGGAGGTCGTCTCCTGCGACTCCATGCAGATCTACCGGCGGATGGACATCGGCACGGCCAAGCCCACTGCGGAGGAGATGGCGCTTGTGCCCCACCACATGCTGGATGTGGCCGATCCGGAGGAGAACTACTCCGCCGCCCGCTACGTGGAGCAGGCGTCCGCCTGTGTGGATGATATTCTTTCCCGGGGAAAGCTGCCCATTATTGCCGGGGGCACCGGCCTGTACCGGGACGCCCTGCTGGCGGGGCGCGCCTTCGCCGCCTTTTCCGGGCGCTACCGGGAGGAGCTGCAGCGCCGGGCCGCCCAAGGTGAGCTGTCCCGGCTCTACGAGGAGCTGCGGCGCGTCGATCCCGACCGGGCGGAAAAGCTGCACCCCGCCGATGAAAAGCGCATCCTGCGCGCCCTGGAAGTCTGGTATGAGACGGGGAAGACCATCACCGCGCACGACGAGGAGAGCCGCCGCCGGCCGCCCCGGTATGAAGCGGTATCCATCGGTCTGGCCTTTGCCCGCCGGGAGGATATGTGGGCGCGGATCGACCGCCGGGTGGACGAGATGATGGCCGCCGGTCTGGCAGACGAGGTGCGCGCCCTGTTGGACCAGGGCATATCCTCCGCCTGCACCGCCATGCAGGCCATCGGCTACAAGGAGCTGGCCGCCGCCCTGCGGGAGGGCCGCCCCCTTGCGGAGGCGGCGGAGGAGGTCAAGCTGCGCTCCCGGCAGTACGCCAAGCGGCAGTTGACCTGGTTCCGCCGGGACCCCTCCATCCACTGGTTCTTTTGGGAAAATACGCCCGATTTTGAAAAAGCCCTCGCTTTTTCGACACAAATTCTGGAAGAATCTGGTTTATGATAGACGCACTTTATAGAGAAGGAGTGCGTACATCATGCAAAAAACCGCCCATATTCAAGACCTGTTCCTTTCCCGGATCCGCCGACAGAAGGTCAACGTGACCATGTTTCTCATGAACGGCTACCAGCTTCGGGGCACCATCGCCGCCTTTGACCCGTTTGTAGTGGTGCTCATGAGCGACGGCAAGCAGCAGGTCATTTACAAACACGCCATTTCCACCATTACCCCGGAACGGCCCGTCTCTTTGGAGGAGGCGCCCGCCGAGTAAGGGGACGCGCCCACAGGCGCACGGAGGTCTCCATGAAGCAAGGCACCTTGATCACAAAAATCGTCATGATCCTTCTATTCGCCGCGGTGGCCATCTATCTGGCCGTCTACGCGGTCAAGAGCCTGAATGACCCCTTCACCACCACCATGGCCTACCAGGACAGCCTGGACGACTCCGTCGAGATCACCGGGGTGCTGGTGCGGGAGGAGACCGCCCTGTCCAACGGCTCCGCCATCATGGACATCCTGCCCGAGGAGGGAGAGCGGGTGGCCGCGGGGGAGACCGTGGCCATCCTGTATCAGAGCAGCGAGGCTCTGGAGCGGAAGCAGCAGCTTCAGTCTCTGCAGCAGGAGCGGGAACAGCTTCAATACGCTCTAAGCAGCGGCGGCAGCTTGTCGAACGCCGCCACGTTGGAGCAGCAGATCTTCGCCTCCATGCAGGCCCTGCGCTCCGGCACGGCGGGGGGGGACCTGTCCGCGCTGGAATCCACCGCCCTCTCCCTGCGCACCCAGGTGCTGCAGCGGGAGTTCGCCTACTCGGCCTCCGGTGACAGCGCCGCCGCCCTGACTGAGCTTCTCGCCGATCTGGACCTTCAGATCAGCCAGCTCTCCTCCCAGTCCTCCTATGACACCACCTCCATCTACGCCCCCTGCTCCGGCCTGTTTTCCGGTCTGGCCGACGGCTATGAGTCGATCCTGACCCCCGACGCCCTGGACACCATGACCGCCGGGCAGCTCAGCGCGATCACCAACGGGACAAGCCCGGCGGGGGAGACCTCCGTGGGCAAACTGATCACCGGCGACCGCTGGTACTTCGCCGCCGTGGTGGACCCCTCCACCGCAAGCCGTCTGCTGCCGGGTGACACCATCACCGTGGCCTTCTCCCACGACTTTACGGGAGAGGTGGACATGAGCGTGGAACAGGTGGGAAAGGAAGAAGCCGAGGGCTGCCTGCTGGTCCTTTCCTCCGACCGCAACCTGAAGGATGTGACCCTGCTGCGCTTTCAGACCGTGGAACTGATCTTTGAGCGGTACACCGGCATCCGGGTGCCCAAGCAGGCCCTGCACATGGAGACCGAGACTACAACAGACTCGGAAACGGGAGAGGAGACCTCGGTGCAGATCCTCTGCGTATACACGGTGGTGGCCAGACAGGCCGAGCGCAAGCCGGTGGAGATCGTAAGGGAGGGCAGCGACTACTATCTGGTCAAGCCCACCAACAGCACAGTCAGCACACGGCTGCGCGCGGGGGATGAGATCATCGTCTCCGCCGCCGGCCTGTACGACGGAAAGGTGGTCATAGAATGAACCTGAAGGAAAACATCGCCTCGGTGGAGGCGCGCATCGCCGCCGCCGCCCGCCGGGCGGGCCGGGAGGCGGCGGAAATCACCCTGGTGGCCGCCACCAAGGTCCAGACGTCCGACACCATCCGGGCCGCCATTGCCGCCGGTGTGCGGATCTGCGGAGAAAACCGGGTGCAGGAGATGGCCGCCCATCTGGACGACGACGCTTACGCCGGCGCACGGCTGCACTTTATCGGCCATTTGCAGACCAACAAGGTCAAGCAGGTGGTGGGCCGGGTGGATCTGATCGAGTCGGCGGACTCTGACCGCCTGCTGGAAGCCATCGACAAGCGGGCCGGGGAATTGGAGATGATCCAGGACGTCCTGCTGGAGGTCAACATCGCCGGGGAGGAGAGTAAGGGTGGCATCCCCCCGGAGCAGCTCCCCGCCCTGGCCCAAAAAGCCATGGAATTGCCCCATATCCGCCTGCGGGGACTGATGTGCATCCCCCCGGTCGCGGCCCCCGGCTCATCCAATCGCAAGTTTTTTGCTCAAACTCGTCAGCTTTTTGTTGACATAAGAACCAAAATAGCGGATAATGAATCTGATATAGACTGTCTGTCCATGGGTATGAGCGGCGATTTTGAGGACGCCGTGGAAGAGGGCGCCACCCTGGTCCGGGTGGGGACCGCCCTGTTCGGGCCGCGTCCGCCCATGTCAGGTGTCGACAAACAAAAGATATAAGGGGCTGTTTTTATGGGATTTATTGATGAACTCAAGCGCCTGGCCCGTCCCTATGAGGACGAGGAAGACGATTTCGACGACTTCGAGCCGGTGGGCCGCGGCAGCGTGGTCCGGGAAAAGGCCCGTGACCGCGAGGCGACCAGCAGCGTATACGATCAGGACGCGTCCGTCGACCGCCGCAACAACAAGGTGGTCAATATCCACACCACCACCCAGCTTCAGGTGGTGCTGGTGAAGCCCGACCGCTTCGAGGCCGCCTCTGAGATCGCCGACCACCTGCGGGAAAAGCGCACCGTGGTGCTCAACCTGGAGTCCACGCAGAAGGACATCTCCCGCCGCCTGCTGGACTTCCTGTCCGGCGTGGCCTATGCCAACGAGGGCAAGATCAAGAAGGTCGCCATCTCCACCTACATCATCACCCCCTACAATGTGGATATTCTGGGCGATCTGATCAACGACCTGGAAAACAACGGCTTGTACTTCTCGTAAGAAGGGGGACGACTGACAATGATGACCCCGCAGGAGGTTTCTGAGCACGCCTTTGCCAAGGCGTCGTTCGGCGGATACAACATGGCCATGGTGGACGAGTTTCTGGACCAGTTGACCGTGGACTACACCGCCCTGTACAAGGAAAACGCCTCTTTGAAGGCCAAAATGAAGGTGCTGGCTGACTCGCTGGAGGAATACCGGGCCACTGAGAAGGGAATGCGCCGGGCTCTGCTGGCCGCCCAGCAGGCCGCCGACGAAATGGTCAAGGAGGCGGAAAACCGCAAGAGCGAGCTGCTCCGCGACGCCGAGGCGGACGCCCAGGCCAAGATCGCCGAGTTGCGCCGCCAGGTCGCCGACGAAGAAGCCCGTCTGACCGCCGCGCAGACCGCCACCGCCGATTATGTGGCCCAGGTCCGGGCCGCCTGCCGCAAGCAGGAGGAGTGTCTGGACGCCCTGGGGTCCATCACCGCCGCCCCGGCGGCGGCTGTCGATCCGGTGGATCAGACCGCCCACGTGATCGAGGAGTCCGTCCAAAAGCTGCTGGAGCAGGAGGAGGCGGAAGCGGCGGAAGAGGCCGTTGAGGAGCCCCTTGAGGAGGCCTCCGCCGAGCCCGTCAGCCTGTATGAGGAGCTGACCGGCCGCAGCAGCCGCCGGGACCAGGAACGCGCCCGCGCCTTTGAGGAGGGCCCGGCCGAAGTGACCGCGGATACCAGCCCTACCCGCCGGATCGACTTTGACAACCTGCAGTTTGGCTCCAATTACGACCTGAAGTAAGGAAAACGCAAGTTTTCCTTGACAATGGCCGAAAAAATGGGTAAGATACTGCACAGACGCGCCGGTGCGCGTCTGTGCAGTTATACTTTCATATCTATGCGTGGATGAGGACAAGTACCGCGCCCACCCCCTGTGCAGAGAGCCGCCGTTTGGTGCAAGGCGGACAGGGCCGTGTCGGGAAGATCACCTCGGAGCAGAGCCGCTGAATTACAGTAAGCGGCTCCGGCCGGCCCCGTTACAGGCTGTAAAGCGGTCATGGCTTTGCCATGGCAACGAGAGTGGTACCGCAGAGGTTTCGCGCCTTTGTCTCTTGGGTGAGAGACAGGCGCGTTTTTTGTTTTGTAAATGAAAGAGGAGGCATCCATCTTATGGACTTTAACCAGACCATCCACCTGCCCCAGACCGACTTCCCCATGCGGGCCGGTCTGCCCACCCGGGAACCAGGCATGCTGCAGGACATGCACGATAAGGACCTGTATCACAAAATCATCCGGCGCAACGAGGGCAAGCCCCTGTTTGTCCTTCACGACGGCCCGCCCTACGCCAACGGCAATATCCACATCGGCACCGCCCTGAACAAGATCATCAAGGACATCATCGTCAAGCACCGCAACATGACCGGCTGGTGCTCCCCCTACGTCCCCGGCTGGGACACCCACGGCCTGCCCATCGAGTCTGCCATCCTGAAAAACAAGAAGATCAAGCGGGATGAGCTGACCACGGGAGAGTTCCGGGACAAGTGCCGGGAGTACGCCCTGGACTTCGTCAGCAAGCAGCGGGAGCAGTTCAAGCGCCTGGGCGTGCTGGGCGAGTGGGACGATCCCTATATCACCCTGAAGCCCGCCTTCGAGGCCGAGCAGGTGAAAATTTTCGGCAAGATGGCGGAAAAGGGCTATATCTACAAGGGCATGAAGCCCGTTTACTGGTGCCCCGCCGACCAGACCGCCCTGGCCGAGGCCGAGATCGAGTACGCCGACGACCCCTGCGTCACCATCTTTGTGAAGTTCCCCGTCCGGGACGACAAGGGCAAGCTGGCCGGGTACGCCGACCTGTCCAAGATCTTCTTCGTCATCTGGACCACCACCCCCTGGACGATTCCGGGCAACATGGCCATCTCGGTCAATCCCGCGTTTGAGTATGTCCTGCTCCAGGTTCCCGGCGGCGAGGTCTATATTCTGGCCAAGGAACTGGCCGAGAGCGTCTGCAAGGCCGCGGGCATCGACTACGCCGCCTGCCAGGTGCTGACCACCCTGAAGGGCGAGGAGCTGGAGCTGATGGCAGCCAAGCACCCCCTGTTCGACCGGGACAGCGTCATCCTCTGCGGCGACCACGTCACCCTGGACGCCGGTACCGGCTGCGTCCACACCGCCCCCGGCTTTGGCGCCGACGACTTCAACATCTGCCGGCAGTATGACAAGGCCGGGTTGACCCACATCGGCGTGCCTGTGCCCGTCAACGCCAAGGGCGTCATGACCGACGAGCGCTACAACGGCCAGTTCTATGCCAAGGGCAACGACATGGTGGTGGCCGACCTGGAGGCCGCCGGTCTCGTAGTCGCCAAGGAGAGCATCACCCACTCCTATCCCCACTGCTGGCGCTGCAAGAACCCCATCATCTACCGAGCCACCGAGCAGTGGTTCTGCTCCGTGGACGCCATCAAGGACGCCGCCATCGCCGCCTGCGACAACATCCAATGGAAGCCCGACTGGGGCAAGGAGCGCATGGTGTCCATGATCGCCGAGCGCAGCGACTGGTGCATCTCCCGCCAGCGGGTGTGGGGCGTGCCCATTCCCATCTTCTACTGCGACAAGTGCGGCGCCGACATCGTCACCCCCGAGACCATCGAGCACATCGCGGGACTGTTCCGGGAGAACGGCTCCAACATCTGGTTTGACAAGGAGGCCGACGAGCTGGTACCTGAGGGCTTTGTCTGCCCCAAGTGCGGCCATGCCCACTTCTCCAAGGAGACCGACATCATGGACGTGTGGTTCGACTCCGGCTCCACCCACGCCGGGGTGCTGGACCAGCGCCCCTACCTGAAGTTCCCCGCCGACATCTATCTGGAGGGCGGCGACCAGTACCGGGGCTGGTTCCAGTCCTCTATGCTGACCTCCATTGCCGCCAAGGGCGTGGCTCCCTACAAACAGATCATCACCCACGGCTGGACGGTGGATGGCGAGGGCCGCGCCATGCACAAGAGCCTGGGCAACACCATCGCCCCCGAGGAGATCATCAAGGACTACGGCGCCGACATGCTGCGCCTGTGGGTGGCCTCCGCCGACTACACCCAGGATATGCGCATCTCCAAGGACATCATGAAGCAGCTCTCCCAGGCCTACCTGAAGATCCGCAACACCGCCCGCTACATGCTGGGCAACCTGTGCGACTTCGATCCTGACGCCGATCTGGTGTCTGCCGGCAAGCTGGAGGATCTGGACCGCTTTGCCCTGCACACCTTCAACCAGTTGGTGCAGACCGTTCGGGACGCTTACGAGCGCTATGAGTTCCACGCCGTCTACCGCGCGGTCTACAACTACTGCGTCGTCGACCTGTCCAACTTCTATCTGGACATCATCAAGGACCGGCTGTACTGCGGCGACGAGGCTACCCGCCGTTCCGCCCAGAGCGCCCTGTACGTGATCCTGGACGGCATGACCCGCCTGCTGGCCCCCATCCTGGCCTTCACCAGCGACGAGATCTGGGGCGCCATGAAGCACGGCGCGGGGGTGAACATCGAGAGCGTGCTGCTGAACGATATGCCCGAGTTCCGCGCTGAGCTGGCCCTGGGACAGGAGGAGCAGGAGCGCTGGAACAAGCTGACCGCCCTGCGCGACGCCGTCAACAAGGCGCTGGAAAACGCCCGGAACGCCGGTGTGTTCAAGAAGGCCCAGGACACCGAGGTGACCATCGGCGTGGAGAACGCCGGGGACGCGGAGCTTTTGAACAGCGTCGACCTGGCCGCCCTGTGCATCGTGTCCAAGGTCACCGTCACCACAGACAGCGCGGAGGGGGAGAAGATGGCCGACTGCCCGGTGCCCTGCACCATCGCCGTCAAGCTGTCCGCCAACCCCAAGTGCCCCCGCTGCTGGAACCACCACGATCATGTGGATGAAGACGGCCTGTGCCCCCGCTGCGCCGAAGTGGTCAGCAAGCTGTGACCGAATAAAACGAACCGGCGCCTTCCCGATCATGGGACGGCGCCGGTTTTGTTTGAAAAATCGGTTTTTTAACTTACCTGCTCTCGGGCGTGAAATAGACAAAGAAGAGGTCGCCGTAGGTATCGTCGGAAAAATACTCATAGTAGGACAGGGAATAGTCCTTCTCACCGGCGGGCACCTCATAGACCAGAAGGCCGCTCCGCTCCTCCTGAATGCCCAGATCAAAGGACATGGGGAACATATCACCCATCGGCTCCACGCCGGTGTTGGGATAGAGGTCCGTCCTCGCATATGTAATGGGCAGGGCAAAGGCATCGTCGCTGTCGTCGCTCCACTGAGCCTGCAGGTCGTCGTCAAACATAGGCTGGCTGTAGATGGTGTAATTATAGAAGGTCACATCCGCCACCAGCAGGGTATTTCCCTCGGAGGGAGTGTATCCCTCATACTCAGCACAGGTATACGCGCTGTTCACGGTAAAATCAAAAAACGCGGTCCGCATGGTATTCCCCAGGAAACCGTAAGCAAATCCGTCCTCATCAGCCTCGATCACGCCGCTGTCGCTGCCGTCGTCTTCGTTGACGGGCTGACTGGCGGAGTCCTTGTCGCCGCCGCTCCCGGACAGCCCGGGAATCTGGTCGCAGGCGGCCAGCGTCAGCACAAGGCCCAAGGTCAGCAGTAAAGCAAAAATTTTCTTCATTTTATCCACACCTCTCCATAAAAATATTTTCGTTTTCTCCCTCTTCTGCTATAATAGGAAACGGAATTATTTTAGCATAAGTTTCCCGGTAATACAAGAGAGGAGATCCTATATGCGGAAAACATTGCTTAGTATTGCACTGATACTACTGGGCATTGCAGAAATAGTCCTGGCGGTAATGAACGTAAAGGTGCCAATCATGATCACGATCATGCTGGGCGTCATGTTCCTCGTATTAGGCGTTAAGACATTGCTTGACGCCTGTAAGAAAGGGTAACATAGCAGGCAAGTAATGTAAAATTAAGAATCGGGCGTCTATCCAGAAAAAACAAACAGCAGCGACACCGATCTGAAAAGGAGGCTGAAATCCATGACTCAGGAAATGCTGCAGGGCTTTTCTCAGTCCAAAGGCTATAAATGGGTGGGGGACGGCATGGCCGGCGCCTGGCGGGGGTATCCCTTTGTGACCCGGCTGCAATCCAAGCGGATCAGCGTATTGACCACGGTGTTCACCATCTCCGGTCAGCTATCCGGTAAATTGGTGCGCCGCTTGAAAAAGGAACTGCCCAAACGCTGTTCCCTGACCGGAGGACAGGCACCCACGCTGATCTGCTCCGGGCAGGACGACGAACTGCTGGGATCTATACAGCCGCTATGGAAAAGGTGACCTCCGCCCTGCGGGAGGAGGGCGTTTCCGTTCCCGACAAGTGTCCCTGCTGCAAACAGGAGGGGTGCGACGCCCTGGCGCTGCTGAACCGCACGTACACGCCGGTCCACAAGGCCTGTTGCGAGGAGCAGTCTTATTCCGCGGTGACCCGTGCGGAGGTCAACGCAAAGCAGGGCAGCTATGTGACCGGTGTGATCGGCGCTCTGCTGGGCGGCTTTGTGGCTGTCCTTCCCTCCATCCTCACCATATGGTTCCTGGAGCGCATCTATTCCGTGCTGTTCTTCCTCATACCGCTGGGTGCTTATCACGGATACCGGCTGCTGCGAGGCCGGATGAACCGGGTCGTGGGGGTGGTGACCATCGTGATCTCGCTGATCATGCCCTTTGTCCTGGAGCAGGCGGTGTTCTATCTGACGGTGGCTGCCCGGTTTGGCATCCTGCCCAGTATTTTTGACACCGTGTCCTTCTATTTCACCCTTCAGACCCCCGGTGAAATCGCCGCGTCGCTGGCCATGCCGTATCTCTTTCTGCTCGTGGGCCTTTGGGTGACCTTCCGACAGATCACCCGGACCTCCGCCCATGAGGTGACGGACGCCGCCGCCGTATTGGACAGCATCACGCCTTACCGGTCGGCCACCCGGTCAGGACCGGAACAGTAAGCGGTTTCACCCGGGCGGGAAAAAACCTGCGGAAAGCCCTTTGCCCCCGGGCACGGCTCTCCCCATAAGGAAACAGGCCCTGACAGGAGCAAATGTTCCTGTCAGGGCCTGTTTTACTCTTGCTTCGGCGGGTTGCTCTTTGGCTTGCGGGGATGGGAACGGCGGCGGTTGGACGGCTTCTTCCCGCCTCCCTCGGTCTGGGCGGGCTGCTCCTGACCGGCCTTCTGGCCCTGCTTGGGGGCTTTCTCTCCTGCGGCCTGCGGTTCCTGACCCTTGCCTGTGTTCCGTGCGCGGCCGCGGCTTTTGTTCCGGTTGTTCCGGTTCCCCTCCGGCTTCTGGGGCGTCTCTCCCCGGTCTTCCGAGGCGGTCAATATCTCCTCCAGAGCCACCGACAGGCGGGAGCGCTCCCCGGACTGGGGCATGATTTCCTTCTCGGGCGGGGCCTTGCGCAGCTTTGCCAGCTCCTCCGGTGGCGGCGCCACATAGCCCTCGGGCCGCTTGCCCTTGCCGCTGCGCACCACGCTGATCTCACTGGCGGAATAGAGCTTGGGCGGGTCGTTGGAGTTCTCCAAATTGACCTTCACCAGCTCCCGCAGCAGGTTCACATGGGTGACGGTGCCCACGCCGTCCGGGGTCTCCACAAAGGATTCCTGCTTGGGGCAGCGCTTCACCGCGTCCTCATAGGCGTTCTGCTCATACTTCAGGCAGCACATCAGCCGTCCGCAGGTGCCGGAGATCTTCGTCGGGTTCAAGGACAGATTTTGGGTCTTGGCCATTTTTATGGACACGGGCTGGAATTCATTCAAGAACTGCGAACAGCAGAAGGGCTTTCCGCAGATACCCAGGCCCCCCAGCATCTTGGCCTCGTCGCGCACGCCGATCTGCCGAAGCTCGATGCGGGCGTGGAGGGTGGCCGCCAGATCCTTGACCAGGGCGCGGAAATCCACCCGGCCCTCGCTGGTAAAGAAGAAGAGGACCTTGTTGCCCTCAAAGCTGTACTCGGCGTCCACCAGCTTCATGTCCAAGCCGTGGGCCGCGATTTTGTCCTGACAAATTTGAAGGGCATTTTTCTCCTTCTTCCGGTTTTGCTCCACGGTCTCCTTGTCCTTGTCCGTGGCGACGCGCACCAGAACGCGCAGGGGCTGTACCACCGACTCGTCGGGCACCATGTGGTTGCCATGGGTGCACTCGCCGTACTCCAGTCCCCTGGAGGTGTCCAGAATGACGCCCTGCCCGGTCTGGACCGTCTGGCCCTGTGGGTCGAAATAATATTGCTTGCCGCCCGGCTTGAACCGGACAGAAATGATCTCGGTCATAGCTTTGTTCCTCCGATATGTTTCCCATTCTCTATGAGACAGGGAAACAGTGTTTCTTTTACGGCCCCGCGGCCAGCCAGCCCAGCAGGTGCCCGGTGCCCACGTTATACAGAGCGGCCTGCCGCACCTGCTTTAACCGCTCCAGCAGGGGGAGGGTCCGCGCGGGTTGGGCGGGCAGCCGCGCGCACAGGGCGGCCTCCACCGCGTCCAGCAGCGCCAGCAGGGTGGTTTTCTCCCATTTTCTGCTCTCCAGCCCCGCCGCATATTCCACCAGGGCCAGCTCGTTTTTCCCCATCAGCAGGTCGGCCAGCTCTTCCGCGATTTGCCGCAGTTCCTCATCCGGTACGGGCGTCTCGTCCTCCGCCGGGACCAAGGACAGAGTCTCGCACCGGGAGCGGATGGTGGGCAGAAGCTGCTGGGGGTCCTCAGTCAAAAGCAGGAAAGCCAGATAATCCGGTCCGTCCTCCAGCACCTTCAGCAGGGCGTTCTGGGCGCTCTCATTCATAGCCTGGGCGTCCTCTATAAGGAAGACCTTCCGCGCCGCCTCGTTGGGGCGGACATAGGCGTCCGCCCGAAGGGCGCGCACCTGCTCCACCAGAATGCTTCGCTTGCCTTCGGGTATGTTCAGCCGGATCAGGTCGGGGTGGATATTTCCCTTCACCTTTCGGCAGTTGGGACAGCTTCCGCAGGGCTTTTCGCCCGCACCGGAGCACAAATAGGCCGCCGCCAGGCGCTCCGCCAGAGGGCCCTTGGCGCTGCCGGGCGGGCCGCTGATGATGTACGCGTGAGACAGACGGCCGGTGGCGGCCTGCAGACGGCGGCGCACCCCGTCCGTCATGGGCAGATCAAACAAGTCCATCAGACCCGTTCAAACCGCTCAATGTCCACCACAAAAATGGTGGCCCCGCCCACGGTGACCTCCACAGGCATACTGGGGTAATAGCCATAACCCATCTCGGTGGTGGTGGGGATCATCTGCTTTCGGCTGTGAGAGAACTCACGGATGATCTCAATGACCTCCTGCACCTTCTCCTCGTCCACGCCGATCAGGATGGTGACGTTGCCCGACATGAGAAATCCGCCGGTGGTCGCCAGCTTGGTAGAGGAAAATCCACGCTTTGTCAGATTTTGAGTGACCGTGTTGGCGTCGTCATGGTTGATGATGGCAAGAACCAGTTTCACAAAATCTCCTCCTTTTCACCGGGAACAAGCAGAATGCGGGCTTTCCTGTGGCTATTATACCCTATCTTCTCCAAATAAGCGAGATGTTTTTTTGAAATGATCTCTCCGGGCGCGATCACGGGAACGCCGGGGGGATAGGGCGCGATCTGTTCTCCCGCGATCATGCCCCCGCACTGGTCCAGGGGCAGCTCCCGGGCCGGGGCGAACAGGGCCTGCCGGGGGTTTAAGGCTATGACAGGGGGAGGGGGGAGGGGATACGTCTCACGATCCTCCCCGGGCTTCAGCGCGTCCAGCGCTTGCTCCAGCCGATCCAGGTCGGCCTCGCTGTCCGCACCGGTGACGATGAACACCACATGCCCGCGGTCGGCCATTTCCGGCCAGATCCCCTGTTCCTGAAGGCGGCGCTGTAAATCAAAGCCGTTCTTCACCCGCAGGGTCAGCCGGCCCGGGTCCAGATGCTCCCCCCGCAGAGAGGGAAAGCGCCCGCGCAGCCGCTCCACCCGGCGGCAGGCCGCCTGATAGCGTTCTTTTCCCTCACTGCTTTCCATCCAGGCCCGGGCCAGGTCCATGGATGCCATGACGGGGTAGGAGGGACTGGAGGTGCCGTGGATGGACGCCGCCCAGCGCAGCTCCGCCCCGGAGAAGGCTCCACCGGAAAACAGCAGGGCGGCCTGCCCCATGGCGGGCAGGGTCTTGTGGGCGGAGCAAACGACTAAATCAGCGCCCCGGTAGTGGTCAATGCCCAAAAAGGGCAGGTGCGCGCCGTGGGCGCCGTCCACCACAAGGTGGGCGCCAAACCGGCGGCAGACCGCCGAGATCCCCGCAACATTATACAACCTCCCGTAATAATCAGGCGATGTAATACATACCGTTTTGACTTCCGGGTGGTCTTTCAGCGCTTTCTCCACCGCTGCGGGGGACTTTTCCATCAGGTAAACGGGCGTCAGGTCCAGCAGAGCCATGGCGTGATAGACGGAACGGTGACAGTTCCGGTCCACCAGAAGGGCATCCCCCACGGCGCAGGCCAGGGTCAGCGCCGCGTGATTTCCCTGGGTGGACCCGCAGGTCAGCAGCAGGCATTCCTCCATGCCGAAGGCGTTCGCCCAAAGTTCCTCCGCCCGGCCGATGGCGCCCCCCGGCTCGTACAGGTTCCCTGTGGGGGGAAGCTCGGTAAAATCCATCCGGGCCAGCCCTTCCCATCCGGGCAGCCCTTTCCCTTTGTGACCGGGCATATGGAACCGCAGGGGGTCGGTATCCGCAAAGGCGCACAGGGCGTCATACAAGGGAGTTTCCATACTCTTCTCCATGAAACTCAAAAGGGACGGGACATCCGTCCCGTCCCTTTTTCAGAATATTACTTTTCGTAGGCGACCACGGTGCGGCGGTTGGGCTCGGTGCCCGTGGAATAGGTGGTCACGCCGGGATAGTCTTGCAGGGCCGTGTGGATCACATGGCGCTCATAGGCGTTCATGGGCTCCAGGGTCACATTCCGGTGGTACTTGACCACCTTGTCGGCCACCCGGTTGGCCAGGCGGATCAGCGACTCCTCCCGCTTGGCGCGGTAGTGCTCGGCGTCCACATGGATGCGCACCCGCTTGGACGCGCCCCGGTTGACCGAATAGCTGGTGAGCTGCTGGATGGCGTCCAGAGTCTCGCCCCGGCGGCCGATGATGGCGCCCAGGTTTTCACCCTCCAGATTCACGCGGTAGATGCCCTCTTCGGCCCGCTCCACCACGGGGGTGGCGTTCACGCCCATGTGCTCCATCAGCCCGGTCAGGAAAGCGGAGATCTGTTCCGCCTTGGCGTCGCCCACAGGAGCGGCGGGAACGGCGGGCTCCACCGCGGCCGTTTCAACGGCAGCGGGCTTCTCCTCGGTGGGAACAGGCTCTTTCTTCTCAGGCGCGGGAGCTGGTTTTACCGGAGTCTCCTCCTCGGGCACCTCGTAAGTAACCCGCACCTTGGCGGGGGAACTGCCAATGCCGAGAAAGCCCGACTTGGCCCGCTCCAGGATCTCCACCGATACGTCGTCCCGGTCCAGATTTAACTGGTTCAATGCGGCGGCGATCGCTTCCTCCTCATTCCGTCCGGTGGTATCAATATACTTCAGCATGTTGCCTTCTCCTTCTTACGCTTCTTCTCCGGACTGCTCGTCCTCGTCTTCCGTGTTCTCATCCTCTTCGGACTCGTCCTCGTCGGGCTCTTCCGCTTCGGTCTCTTCTTCGGCCTCCGGGGTCTCCGCAGTCTCGGTGACAGTCTCTTCCGCCAGCTCGGGCGCTTCCGCCGTCAACTCTTCCTTAGAAGCCTCCTCCGCCAGCTTTCCCTTGGCGGCCAGCGCCTGCTCCACGGCTTCCTCGTCGATGGGCGCGCCGGGGTCCTGATAGGGGGTCACGCCGCCGTAGCGCTCGGGATCATAGCAGCGGCCGCGGGCATAGGGCCGCATACCGATCCGGCCCGCGTCGGTGGTGCGGTTCTTCTTCTCCGACTTGGGCGCAGGCTTTTTCTTGCCCTTATTGTTCTTGGCTTCCTCAGCGGCCTTGGCACGGCGCTCGGCGGCCTCTCTCTTTTTCCGCTTTTCCTCTTCCTTCTCCAGACGCTCCTGCTCGGCGCGGGCGGCGGCGGCACGCTCGTAGTCCTTCTTCAGCATCTTGCCGCTGACGATCTCTTGGATAATGGACAGCAGGTTGTTGATGATCCAGTACACGCACAGGCCGGCAGGGTACATGAAGCCGATCCACAGAGAGATCAGGGGAGAGATGATCATCATGGTCCGCATCTGCTTGTTGACCTGGTTGTTCGCCTGATTATTCGTCTGGTTGTTCATGGCGTTGGTCTTCTGAGAGACAATGGTCATAACAAGGCCCAGGCCGGCGGAGATGATGGGCAGCAGGACCAGACCGATGTAATCCCAGGAGAAAGACCCGACCTCCCAGAACTTCCACTGGGCGATCTTGGATAGGTCGAGGCCGAGAAAATCAAAGTTGATGCTGAAAATCTTGTCGCCCAGACCGGCGGTAATGCTGTTGGCGGCGTCTTGGACCGCCTGAAGATTGTCCGCGTTGATCCAGCTCGCCATCTCCAATTCACTGTAAGCGGCATTGCCGGTGGGAACAAAATTCAGCGCGTCGGTAATAGCCTGAATGCTCTCCGTCGTCTGTCCCATCATGTAATAGAAGGGACGGCGGATGATGGCATACAGGGGCCACAGGATCAGCAGGGGGATAAAGGACCAGAGACAGCCGCTCATGGGATTGACATTTTCCTTTGCGTACAGCTTCTGGATCTCTTCATTCATTTTTTCCCTGTTGTTGGCATACTGCTTCTGGATCTGCTGCACCTTGCCCTGGATCATGTTCATTTGGATCGTGCCGCGCTTGCCCTTCAGGGAGAAGGGAAACAGGATCAGCTTGACCACGATGGCGAACAGGATCAGCGCGATGCCATAGTTGTCGAAAAGGTTATAAAATGCCAGCAGCAGCCAGGAAAAAGGAGTCATAATAATCTGCATGGATAAACCTCCTGATTTTCACGGTACCGGATCGTACTCAATGGTTTTTTGCCGGTGGAAGGGGTGGCATTTCAGCAGCCGGCGCAGGGCCAGCCAGCTTCCTTTCAGGGCGCCGTATTTTTCAATCGCTTCCATGGCATACTGGGAGCAGGTTGGGATAAAGCGGCAGGACGGCGGCGTCAAAGGAGAAATGCCCTTGCGGTAAAAGTTGATCAGCCACAGCAAAAAACGCTTCATGACGTTTCTTCCTCCCGGCGCAGCAGTCCCAATGCGCGGGCCGCCTTCAGAAAGGAGCGCTCCAACTCGTCAAACCGGGCGTAGACCGCCCGCACCCTGGCCACGACCACAATGTCATAGCCGGGCAGAAACTGCTCCTCATGAATGCGGTAGATCTCCCTCAGGCGGCGGCGCACCCGGTTGCGTACCACGGCATGTCCCAGTTTGGTACCCGTCGTGATGCCCAGATGGCTGATCGGTCCCCCGTTCTTGCGCGCGTAGAGAGCCAGATGGGGGGTCACCTGGCTCTTCCCCTTTGCGTAAAGCCGGCGGAACACATGGTTTTGCTTCAGGGAGACGGTAAATTTCATGGTTTCCTCCATGCAACGCAAGGGCGGGGGAATACTCCCTCCGCCCCTATGGGTTTGGACTGTTCAATTTCAACCGGCTCAATAGGTGAGGCGGGCGCGGCCCTTCGCGCGGCGGCGGGCCAGGACCTTACGGCCGTTCTTGGTGGCCATACGCTTCCGAAAGCCGTGCTCCTTGGAACGCTGACGCTTCTTGGGCTGATAGGTACGAACCATGCTTGTACACCTCCTGTACAGTCGTGGCGGCACTGCCGCCCGTCCACAACAGCGAAAAACGCTGCGGTTTTCAAAGAAACTGCGCCTGTTTTCGGCGTAACTGGTATTATACCTTACGATTCATAAAAATGTCAACTATGTTTTCGATTCTTTTTCTCGTCTTTCTCTTGCGGCACAACATCTTGTGGGCTTTTTTCAAAAGCATCACAAAAAGAGTTTCTTTTATTTAATGTATTCGCGAAAAACCATTGATAGAAGGGCAATAAAATGGTATAATATTATGTCATGATATTTTATGGAAAGAAGGTGCTGCCCGCTATGAATTCTGCCGCCGCGGTATGGACGAAAGTGCTCGCTCTTCTGGAGGAGGACATGACCCCCACCACCATCAAAACCTGGTTTGACGACGTGCGGGCCGTCGCGCTGGAAGAAAGCCGCTTTGTCCTGTGTTCCCCCGACGCCCTGAACCGTGATGTGATCCGACAGCGGTACCTTCCCGCCGTACAAAAAGCCCTGCGGGAGCTTTTTTCCGCTGACTTTGAGGTGCTGATCCTGGGAGAAGAGGAACTGTCCTCCTATTCAGGAGAGCAGGCCGACGATGACTTTCTTCCCGGCACCGAGGACTATACCTTTGAACGCTTTGTGGTCGGCTCCTCCAACAAATTTGCCCACGCCGCCGCCCACCAGGTGGCCGATGCGCCGGGCAAGAGCTACAATCCCCTGTTCATCTACGGAGAATCCGGGCTGGGCAAGACCCATCTGCTCTACGCCATTGCCCACACCGTACACAAAAACCACTCTGATTACCGGATCGTTTACATCAAAGGCGACACCTTCACCAACGAACTGATCCAGGCGATCCGGGAGGGCCGCAACCAGGAGTTCCGGGAAAAGTACCGGGGCGCCGACATATTCCTCATGGACGACGTGCAGTTTATCGCCGGCCGTGACTCCACCCAGGAGGAGATGTTCCACACCTTCAACACTCTCTATGAGGCGAAAAAGCAGATCGTCTTTACCTCCGACCGGCCGCCGAAAGAGATGATGCGCCTGGAGGACCGGCTGAAGACCCGGTTTGAGTGGGGACTGCTGGTGGACATCCAGCCGCCCGACTATGAGACGAGAATGGCCATCATCAAAAATAAAGCCATCCGTCTGGGGGTGGAACTGCCCGAGGCGGTCCTCCAGTACATCGCGGAAAATATCACCGCCAACGTCCGGCAGATCGAAGGGACCGTCAATAAGATCATGGCTCTGCAGGAGCTGGAAGGCAACCAGGTGGACTCCTCTACCGTGGTGCGGGCCGTGAAGGATATGTTCAAGGACAAAAGCGATATTCTTCCCTCTTCCGACGTGATCATCCGGGAGGTCTGCAAATTCTACGGGATCGAGGACTCCGCCCTGCGGGGACAGAGCCGGGTCAAGGATACCGCTACGGCCCGCCAGGTGGCCATGTACCTGATCCGCGCCCAGACCAACCTTTCCCTGAACGATATTGGCCGGGAATTTGGAAACCGGGACCATACCACGGTCCTCCACGCCATCAACCGGGTGGAGGAGCGCATGAAAAACGACGCCGACCTGAGCGAGATCATCAAGGACATCAAAGCAAATATCAACGCCCAGTATGAATAAGTTATCCACAGAATTTTGTGGATATGTGAAATAACATGTGTGGATACTTTTTTGTTTTGCAAAATCCGTGTGGAAAACCAAAAAAGCCGTCCACACCCCCTGTGGATGGGGAAATTCCCGCATTTTCTGACCTTTTTCCGCTTTTCCACCTTTCCACACTCCCTACGACAGACTGCTAAAAATTATCCTCTCCTCCCTTCGGGGAGCGGCGAAAGAAAGGATTTTTGCCATGAAATTCTCCTGTGAAAAGGCCCTGCTCCAGTCCGCTGTCGGCATCACCGCCCGGGCGGTCTCCCCGAAAAGCTCCATCCCCGCCCTGGAGGGCATTCTTCTGGAGGCGGGAGACGATCTCCGTCTGACCGGCTACAACCTGGAGACCGGTATCCGCACCGAGGTGCCCGCCCAAGTGACCAAAAAGGGAAGCCTGGTCCTGTCCGCCCGGCTGTTCGGTGAGATCATCCGCAAGCTGCCCGACGATATCATCGTGTTCAGCGCCGACGGCTGCATGGTCAACATCAAGTGCGGAATGTCCGAATTCAATATTATGGGCATCGACCCCGAAGAATTCCCCGACCTTCCCTCCGTGGACCAGGAAAACGCCTTCAATATTATGCAGAAGAGTCTGAAATCCATGATCTCCCAGACCCTGTTTGCCGTGTCCGACAATGAAAGCCGTCCCGTCCATACCGGTTCCCTCTTTGAGGTGGAGGAGACTGGGCTGACTGTGGTTTCCGTGGATGGATACCGGCTGGCCCTGCGCAAAGAGTCCATTGAGCGCAAGGTGGGCGCGGACGCTTTCTCCTTTGTAGTGCCCGGCGCGGCGCTGGGCGAGGTGGAAAAGATTTGTACCGACTGCGAAGAACTGGCGACCGTGACCCAGGGTGCCCGTCATATTATGTTCCAAATTGGTCAGACCATGCTGATCTCCCGCCGGCTGGAAGGTGAATTTCTCAATTACCGCCAGGCCATTCCCCGCAGCAACTCCATTCAGGTGGAGGGAGATACCAAGGAGCTGCTGACCACCATTGACCGCGTCTCCCTGATCATCAATGAGAACAACAAAAGCCCGCTGCGCTGTGTATTCCATGACGGAGTGTTGAATATTTCCACCAAGACGGCCATCGGCGACGCGGCGGACCAATGTTCCATCGTGGGCGACGGAAACGGTCTTGAAATCGGCTTCAATAACCGCTATCTGATGGACGCGCTGAAAGCCGCCCCTGCCCAGCGGGTGCGGCTGGAGCTGCAGACGGGCGTTTCCCCCTGCGTGATTCTGCCCGCTGAGGGAGAAGAGAGCTTCCTTTACATGGTGCTGCCCGTGCGGCTGAAAGCGGGGGAATAAGACAGTGCAGGAAGAAACCGTTCAAATCACGACGGAGTTTATCAAGCTGGATTCCCTGCTGAAATTCGCCAACGTCTGCGAGACGGGCGGCATGGCCAAGGAGGCCGTCCAGTGCGGCGACGTGCTGGTCAACGGCGAGGTCTGCACCATGCGGGGCAAGAAGATCAGACCGGGAGATATTGTCGAGGTGGGCGGTCAGGTGCGCCTGACTGTGGTATGATCGTCAAAGAGATCCAACTGGACTTCTTTCGCAACTATGTAAATCTCCATGCGGCATTTTCTCCGGAGATCAATGTGATCTATGGAGAAAACGCCCAGGGAAAGACCAACCTGCTGGAAGCGGTCTCCTATCTGTCCGCCGCAAAATCCCATCGGGCCAGATATGACCGGGAGCTGATCCAATTTGGCGTGGACAGCGCCTTTCTCAAGGCGGAAGTCTTTTCCCGGGAAAGAGATTTTACCTTGGAGGTCAATCTGAACCGGAACGCCCGAAGGCAGATCTTTTCCAACGGCGTCCGTCTGAAAACGGCGGGGGAGTTATCCGGTATTGTCCAAACCGTCCTGTTCTGCCCGGAAGATCTGTACCTGATTCGGGAGGGCGCGGTGGTGCGCCGCCGCTTTCTGGATGACGCGATTTGTCAACTGCGGCCGAGATATGCCGCCGCCCTGGCGGAGTATAAAAAGCTCTATGAGCACAAGACCCGTATTTTGCGGGACTGGGAGGAAAACCCGTCCCTGCTGGATACTCTGGACGATTTTAATCTCCGCATGGCGCAGACGGGCGCGATTTTGATCCACTACCGTGCCCATTTTATCCGCAAGCTGATGGAGACGGCCCCTCCCATCCACTGGGACTTTTCCGGGGGACGGGAGGAGCTTTCCCTGTCGTATGAGACGGTCAAGACGATCTCCGATCCGCTGGCTCCGCCTAAGGAACTGCTTCCCCGCCTGCTGGAGCACCAGGAGAGCCACCGGCGGGCCGAGCTGGAATCCCGCCAGTGCCTGTCCGGTCCCCATAAGGACGACCTGCTGGTGGAGATCAACGGAGCCAACGCCAAGCAGTACGCCTCCCAGGGGCAGATCAGGACGACGGTGCTCTCCCTGAAACTGGGCTGCCGGGAGATTTTCTTCCGGGACAGCGGGGAATACCCGGTGCTTCTGCTGGACGACGTGCTGTCCGAGCTGGACGCCAAGCGGCAGGAATTCGTACTGCGCCGCATCAAAGGCGGACAGGTGTTCATCACCTGCTGCGAAGAGGAGCGGCTGACCGGCCTGGAGCGGGGAAGGATATTCCATATCCACAATGGTATGTTGCTGTAAAACAGCATATGGAAGGGGGAGAACGCCTGTGTTTCATCTGATCCTTGGCCTTATGGCCATGGGGGCGGTTTTCGCGGTGATCCTGGTTTTATTGATCCCCCTTTGGTTGGGTCCTCTTATCCAGATTTTGATCGCCGTGTTTTCCAAAGGAAAACTGGCCCGATGGATCCCCGGCTGCCTGGGATTTTTGGGACTGCTGGGCAGCTTATATTCCTTTTGCCTGAAAGCAGCCGTATTTCCTTGGTGGGGCGTGCTGTTTTATTGGATCGTGTACGGCCTGCTGCTGTGGGGAGTTCACGCCATTGTGTGCCGGATTAAAGAGTGGATCCGCCGTGGGCGGGAGCAATAGAAAGGAAATGAGCTTGTGTATCTTCACCTTGGGCAGTCCGTGGTAGTGCATCAGAAGGACATCCTTGGAATTTTTGATTTGGACAACACCACATCCTCCTTCCGCACCCGCAAGTTTTTGGAACAGGCGGAACGGGAGGGAAGGATGGTCACCATTTCGGAGGACCTTCCGAAATCTTTTGTAGTGTGTCAGGGGGAGAACGGCGCCGCCGTCATCTACCTGTCTCAGCTTTCCTCCGCCACCCTGCGGGGCCGGGCGGAGAACAACAGCTTTGAATAAAGGAACGACGATACGATAACGGAGGTTACACTATGTCTGAAGAACTGGAACTGAACTCCACGCATGTGGACCATGAATACGGCGCTTCGGAGATCCAGGTGCTGGAGGGACTGGAGGCGGTGCGCAAGCGCCCCGGCATGTACATCGGCTCCACCTCGGTATCCGGTCTGCACCACTTGGTCTACGAGATCGTGGACAATTCCATTGACGAGGCGCTGGCCGGCTACTGTACCCAGATCGACGTGGCTATCGACGACGGCGACGTGATCACGGTGGAGGACAACGGCCGCGGCATCCCCGTGGACATCCAGCAGCAGACGGGCAAGCCCGCTCTGGAGGTGGTCTTTACCATTCTGCACGCCGGCGGCAAGTTTGGCGGCGGCGGCTATAAGGTCTCCGGCGGCCTGCATGGCGTGGGCGCCAGCGTGGTCAACGCCCTGAGCGAATGGGTGGTGGCCGAGGTCTACAAGGACGGGAAAATTTATCAGATGAAGTTTTCCCGGGGCCATGTGACCCAGGAGATGACCGTGGTGGGCGAGACGGAGAAGCACGGCACCAAAGTCTCCTTCAAGCCCGACGGCGAGATGTTCGACGAGACGGTGTTTGACTATGAGACCCTTCACACCCGCCTGCGGGAGGAGGCCTTCCTGAACGCCGGCCTGCGCATCAGCCTGTCCGACCGGCGCGCCGGCCGGGAGCAGGGCGAGACCATGTGCTATGAGGGCGGTATCCGGGAATTCGTCACCTATATCAATCAGAATAAGACGCCCGTACACGAGCAGGTCATCTATATGGCCGGGGAGCGGGAAGACTCCATGGCCGAGATCGCCATGCAGTACAATGACAGCTACAACGAGATCATCGTCTCCTTTGCCAACAACGTCCACACCCCCGAGGGCGGTATGCACGAGGAGGGCTTCAAGCGTGCTTTGACCACGACGCTGAACGCCTACGGTCAAAAGATGGGCCTTTTGAAAAATGAGGAGAAGGTGTCCGGTGAGGACTGCCGGGAAGGCTTGACCTGCATCATCTCCGTCAAGCTGACCGAGGCCCAGTTCGAGGGGCAGACCAAGGCCAAGCTGGGCAACAGCGAAATGCGCACGCTGGTCAATTCCGTGGTGTGCGACAAGCTGGCGGAATTTTTGGAGGAGAACCCCAAGGTGGGCAAGGCCATCCTGGAAAAGGCGCTGACGGCCTCCCGCGCCCGGGAGGCCGCCCGGAAGGCCCGGGAGTCTGTCCGCCGCAAGACCGGCCTGGAGTCCGGCCAGATGCCGGACAAGCTCCAGGACTGCAACGAGCGCGACCCGTCCCTGTGCGAGATCTACATCGTCGAGGGCGACTCCGCCGCCGGCTCCGCCATTCAGGGGCGGGACTCCCGCTTCCAGGCCATTCTGTCCATGTGGGGCAAGATGCTGAACGTGGAAAAGGCCCGGGCGGACAAGATTTACGGCAACGACAAGCTCTATCCCATGATCGTCGCCCTGGGCGCGGGCATCGGGGAAGAGTTCAACATCGACAAGCTGCGCTATCACAAGATCATCATCATGGCCGACGCCGACGTGGACGGCGCCCACATCCGCACCCTGCTGCTGACCTTCTTTTTCCGCTATATGCGGCCGCTGATCGAGAAGGGCTACGTCTACTCCGCCGTGCCGCCCCTGTACAAGCTGACCCGGGGCAAGACGGTGCGGGTGGCCTACTCCGACGAGGAGCGCGACGCGGTCTCCGCCGAGCTGCGGGGGGACAACCCCAACACCAAGGTGGACATCAGCCGCTTCAAGGGTCTGGGCGAGATGGACCCCCACGAGCTGTGGGAGACCACCATGGACCCGGAAAAGCGCTCCCTGCGGCGGATCACCCTGGACGACGCCGTGGCCGCCGACCGGATTTTCACCGTGCTCATGGGCGAGGAAGTGGAGCCGCGCAAGGATTGGATCGAACGCAACGCCAAAGACGTTGAGAATCTGGATATTTAAGGAGGTGACGTAAAATGGCACACAATCGAAGCTACAAACCGGAGGACATCGCTTTTCCCGACCAGGTGATCACCGAATCCAACCTGGTGGACGAAATGGAGAAGTCCTATCTTGAATACGCCATGAGCGTCATCGTGGGCCGCGCCCTGCCCGACGTGCGGGACGGCCTGAAGCCGGTCCACCGCCGCATTCTGTACACCATGTACGAAAGCGGCCTGACCAGCGACAAGCCCTTCAAAAAGTCCGCCACCTGCGTGGGTGACGTGCTGGGTAAATACCACCCCCACGGCGACGCGTCCGTCTACGACGCCATGGTGCGTCTGGCCCAGAATTTCTCCATGCGCTATATGCTGGTGGACGGCCACGGCAACTTCGGCTCGGTGGACGGCGATCCCCCCGCCGCGTACCGTTACACCGAGGCCCGCCTGTCCAAGATCTCCGACGAGATGCTGCGGGAGATCGACAAGGACACCGTGGACTGGGACCCGAACTTTGACGAGTCCCGGAAGGAGCCGCATGTCCTCCCCTCTCGGTTCCCCAACCTGCTGGTCAACGGCTCCAGCGGCATCGCCGTGGGCATGGCCACCAACATCCCGCCCCACAACCTGACCGAGGTCATCAACGCCTGTATCTGCGTGCTGGACAATCCGGAGGCCACCTTGGCCGACCTGATGGAGCATATCAAAGGCCCCGACTTTCCCACCCGGGGCATCATCATGGGCCGCAGCGGCATCCGCGCCGCTTATGAGACCGGCCGGGGCAAGGTGGTCATCCGCGCCCGCACCGAGTTTGAGGAGTTTGGCAAGGACCGCACCCGCATCATTGTCACCGAGCTGCCCTATCAGGTCAACAAGCGCCAGTTGATCAAGAACATCGCCGAGCAGGTGAAAGACAAGCGGCTGGAGGGCATCTCCGACCTGCGGGACGAGACCGACCGCAACGGTATGCGCATCGTCATTGAGCTGAAGAAAGAGACCAATCCCCAGGTAGTGCTCAACAAGCTGTTCACCCAGACGGCGCTGCAGTCCAATTTCTCCATTATCATGCTGGCCCTGGTGGACAACCAGAAGCAGCCCAAGATACTCTCCCTGCGCAATATTCTGGACGAGTACCTGACCTTCCAGGAGGAAGTCATTGTCCGCCGCACCAGATACGACCTGCGCAAAGCCCAGGAGCGCGCCCACCTGTTAAAGGGCCTGCTGATCGCCCAGGATAATATCGACGAAGTGATCAAGATCATCCGCTCCTCCTACGACAACGCCAAGCAGAACCTGATGGAGCGCTTTGGCCTGGACGATGTGCAGGCCCAGGCCATCTGCGATATGCGCCTGATCGCCCTGCAGGGCCTGAACCGGGAAAAGCTGGAGAATGAGTATAAGGAGTTGGAGGAGAAGATCGCGTACTATAACCAGGTCCTCTCCAACGAGAGCCTGGTGCGCCGGATTTTGAAGGACGAGCTAACCGCCATCCGGGACAAGTTCGGCGACAAGCGCCGCACGGAGATCCAGGACGTGGAAGAGGAGATCGACGTGGAAGACCTGATCGCTGAGGAGGAGTGCGTGTTCACTCTGACCGACGCGGGGTATATCAAGCGCACGCCGGTGTCCGCCTACCATACCCAGCGCCGGGGCGGCAAGGGCATCACCGCCATGGGCACCAAGGAGGAAGACTTTGTCTCCGACGTGTTCACCGCCTCCACCCATGATTATATTCTCTTCTTTACCAACAAGGGCCGGGTCCACCGGAAGAAGGGCTATCAGATCGCCGAGGCGGGACGTACCGCCAAGGGCACTTATATCGGCAATGTGCTGCCGGTGGAACCGGACGAGAAGGTCACGGCCATGATCCACCTGCGGGAGTTCCCCGAGGACCGCTATCTGACCATGGTCACCCGCCGGGGCACGGTGAAGCGCATCCGACTTTCCTCCATCAACACCAACCGCAAGGCAGGCATCCGCTGCATCACCCTGGAGGAGAGAGACGACCTGATCTGCGTGCGGGAGACCGACGGGGAGCAGTGCATTGTCATCGCCACCCATAAGGGCATGACCATCGCCTTCCTGGAGACCGACGTGCGCTGTATGGGCCGCGACGCTTGCGGCGTGCGGGGCATCAACCTGCGCGAGGGGGACTATGTGGTGGGCGCCGCCCGGGCCAAGTACGACCATCAGGTGCTGATGATCACCGAGCACGGCTACGGCAAGCGCACCCCCATGGACGACTATATCCGCGGCAACGGTCCCCAGAAGCGCGGCGGCTTCGGCATGAAGGGCTACCAGGTGACGGAAAAGACCGGGGATGTGGTGGGCATCAAGGTAGTCAACGAGCAGGACGACATTCTGGTCATCAACGACGCCGGCGTGATCATCCGCATGGCGGCGGCCGGTATTAGCTGCTTTGGCCGCTCCGCCCAGGGCGTGAAGATCATGAATCTGGACGAGGGCGTCAAGGTCATCGGCTTCGCCCGCACCGACCATGAGGAGGAAGAGGCGGAGGAGACCGCTGAGACGGAAATTTCCGCTGAGGAATAAGACAAAAAACGACAAGTTTTTTCGATCATCTGTGATAAAACAAAGCGCGGTCACGATTTCGTGACCGCGCTTACAAATCGTCAAAAACCCTCGTAGAGTTCCCGGCGCGCACGCTGCGAAAAAATTAAAATCTGTTTTCTCCGGCATCATGTGCGCGGGCGCCCCCTCCCGCTTTCGGCAAACAAAATGAGAGAAGTGTTTGACTTTTTTGCCCGCATCCTGTACCCTTGGAGGTGGAGCGATCCGCCCTGGAAAAAACGAAACGCAAAAAGGAAACGCAATATGAAAACCGTAACGATCTATACCGACGGTGCCTGCAGCGGGAACCCCGGTCCGGGCGGCTGGGGAGCCATCCTGATGTACGGCAAATTCAAAAAGGAGCTGTCTGGCGGCGAGGCCAACACCACCAACAACCGCATGGAACTGACCGGGGTCATTACCGCCCTGGAGGCGCTGAAGGAGCCGTGCGTGGTGGAACTGTGGTCGGATTCCAAATATGTCATCGACGGCCTGGAAAAAGGCTGGGCCAAGGGCTGGAAGGCCCGGGGCTGGGTAAAGGGCGACAAAAAGCCCGCGCTGAATCCCGATCTGTGGGACCGGCTTTTGACGTTGACGGAACAGCATACCATGCATTACCACTGGGTCAAGGGCCACGCGGAGAATCCCTATAACAACCGCTGTGATGAATTGGCGGTAGCGGAGAGTAAAAAATTCAGGTAGGGCGGGATGACCACATCCCGCCGTAAACCCGGCGATGATCGCAACGTGACGGGCCGCCGAGGGCGGCGGCCCCTACATTCACCCTGCGACATGTGCCGCCTCGTAGGGGCGGGTTCCAAACCCGCCCCTGACCCGGCGATTACCACAATGTGGACGGGCCGCTGCCGCTTGGCAATCATCGCGGCGTGGAATTGGGGCCGTTGGCGGAAAAATAAATGTAGGGGAGGTTATCAGCCTCCCGTCCCAGGTGGCGATCATCGTGACGTATACGGGAGGATACTATCCTCCCCTACATTCTCCGTTTCCCACCCGGCGATTGCCGCAATGCAGCTTTGACACAAAACCCCCGGACTGCAAAAGCAGTCAGGGGGTTGATTTTAGGCCTTGCTTAAAAATAGGAAATGTACCCAACAGTGAGGAATTTTTTCGTTGGGCAAGCCATTTCGACGCAGGAATACTTGGTGTATTTCAAGGAAAAATGGCGCGGCACAGCGGGAAAAGACCCGCTGTTGGGGCGTGTTGATTATTTTTCAAACAAGGCCTAGTAAAGCTCGTCCAAAATCTCGATCACCGAAGCAACACAGCCGTCGTCGCAGCTTCGGACCAAGCGGGGACCCCATTCTTCCACCAGTTGGCTGCAGCCTTGCGGGGCAAAGGGGATCTTGGAGACCTCCAGCATGGGAATATCGTTCTGATTGTCCCCCACGCAGTACAGGTGCTCCCGGCTGATCCCCAGATAGTCGGCCAGCCAGAGGGCCGATCCGCCTTTGTGACTGCCCTTGGCGGTCAGCTCCAGCAGGTAGCGGTTGGAGAAGATGACCTCATAGCTGTCTCCTGCCCGTTCCTGCAGGTAGGCCTGCGCCTTTTCCAGCAGAGGGGCGTCCTGCTCCAGAATGATTTTGGTCAGGGGCATGGGGAGCTGGTCAATGGGCAGGATCGTATAGTCCATCCCCACCCGCTCCATGTGCTTGTGGGTGACTACGTTCGGGTTGTAGACATAAATTTCATTTTGATAATAAGCCTCAAACCCCAGGTCGGGAAAGACACGGCAAAGCTCCTGCATGTCCCCGATCACCCGGTCGGGCAGGTAGGTGCGCCGCACCAGCCGGTCCGCCTGGTAGTCGAAAACCGTGGCCCCGTTGGACAGGATGGCGGGGGCGTTCAGGGGAATGTTCTCCTTGCTCACCTGGGGGGAAAAAGTCTTGCGGGCACGGCCGGTGGCCACGGTGAACAGGCCGCCCTGCCGGATGAAAGAGCGGATGGCCGCCCGGTTTTCCTCCGATACGTGCAGGTCGGTGCCGTACAGCGTGTCGTCAAAGTCGCTGATCAGCAAAACACCTGTAAATTTGCCGCTGCCCAATAAAATCAGTCCTTACTTGAGATCGGCCCCGTCAAAATACTTTTTCAAGGGGCTGGAGTACAGGAGAACCGCCACGATAGCGGTAATAATCAGTTCCGGGAGCATATAGCTTCCGTTATAGGCCAGGGACCAGATGGGGGCGGCCCAGCCCAACTCGTTGGGCCACAGAGCCTCCCAAATCCAAATGCCCGTGGCAAAGTGACACAGAAAGCGGACGCAGAGAGTCACGGCGATGCCGATGACAAGGTTGACCTTGGGCGCCTTGGTCACATTGCGGAACAGCCCGGAAAGGCCAAGCACCGAGAAGGGAACAATATAGTCAAACAGTACAATGCCGGCGGCCATGACGGCACTGCTGGCATACTGCACATTGTGCAGCCCCAGGAGAAGCTGCAGCAGGCTGAAGGCTATGCCGGTGATCAAACCCCGTTTACAACCAAACCGGAAAGAGATCAGGATGATGGGCAGCATAGAGCAGAAGGTGATCCCTCCGCCCAAAGCCCAGGGACCGGAGAAGGTCAGTTCGCTGAGCACGGTGGCAATGGCCAGCATAATGGCGCTTTCTACGATCCAGCGGGTGGTGGTTGCTTTTGTCGTTGTCATGTGTCGTTTCCTCCAAAAAATGATGTACCGCAGCACGATCAGGTTGCGGTACGAAAGAAACGACAATCAATATGTCGAATACGCTCGCTACGCCGGCATTACCCGGATCAGCTTAGAGGGACCGGAGACGGCACTACGCCTCACATCTCAGCCGGACTTGCGTCCAGCGCCCCTGTTATTCTGTTTGTCCTGCGGTCTGATATATGTTATACCATCTTTTCGAGTTTTGTCAAGACCTGTGTAAACCAATCGGGCAGGGAACATTCCACGCTGAGGCGCTCTCCGCTCCGGGGGTGGACAAAGGACAGCCTGCGGGCGTGCAGACACTGACCGGCCAGGCCGGGGTATGGCTTTTTGGAGCCGTACACCACGTCCCCCAGCAGGGGGTGCCCGATGGAGGCCATGTGGACCCGGATCTGGTGGGTGCGCCCGGTCTCCAGGCGGCATTGGATGTGGGTGTATCCGGGATAGCGGGCCAGCACCGTCCAGTGGGTGACCGCCTCCCGGCCGTTGCGGTGGTCGACGGCCATCTTCTTCCGGTCCACCGGGTGGCGGCCGATGGGGGCGCTGACCGTGCCCGAGTCCTCCCGTAAATTGCCCACACAGACCGCCTCATATTCCCGGTACAGGGAGTGGTCCTGAAGCTGCCCGGCCAGGGATTGGTGGGCCAAATCGTTTTTGGCCGCGATGATCAGCCCCGATGTGTCCCGGTCGATGCGGTGAACAATGCCGGGACGCAGGCTTCCGTTGATTCCGGAGAGTGATTTTTCACAGTGATATAACAACGCGTTGACCAATGTGCCGTCCGGATGCCCGGCGGCGGGGTGGACGACCATGCCCACCGGCTTATTGACCACGATCACGTCATCGTCCTCATAGACCACATCCAGGGGAATGTTTTGGGGGACGGCCTCCATCGGCTCGGGTTCGGGCAGGGCGACCTGAAATAGGTCTCCCTCGGCGGTTTTGTAATTCTTCTTCACGGGCGTTCCGCCCAACAGAACAGCGCCCTCCTCCAACAGGCGGGCGGCGGCGGAACGGGTCAGGTTGTCGATGGAGCGGGACAGCAGGACGTCCGCCCGCTCTCCCGCCCGGTCGGCGGGAACGGTCAGGATCTCTTTTCGCATTTTTCGTAAAAGAAGATCAGGTAGACGCAGAAGGCGATGCCTCCGCAGACCACGCAGATATCAGCCACGTTGAAGATGGGGAAATTTAGAAACAGGGTCTGGAACATATCGACCACATAGCCCAGGCGGACGCGGTCGATCAGGTTTCCTACCGCCCCGGCCAGCACCATGGCCAGGGTGATGACGCCGAAGGGGTGGCGGACCACCCGGCGCATCAGCACAAACAGGATGATCAGCACCACGAAGGTAGATATGGCGGTGAGCAGCCAGGTGTGCTGGTTGAGCATGGACCAAGCGCCGCCGGTATTGTGGACATGGGTCAGGCCGAGAATGTGGGGGATAAACTGCAAAGGCTCGCCCATGGCGCCGGTGTAGGGGATATTGACCATGACCCACCACTTGACCCATTGGTCCAGGGCCACTAAGCCAATCGTCAGCAGGGCCGTGATAATATAAAGCATGGGGTTACTCCTCCTTGGGCAGGGGGATCTCCCCGTGCTCTTTTTCGTAATTCGAAACATGTTGTTTTACAATGAACTCAATTTCCTTATTTAAGGATCGGCTGTTTTGATTTGCAATATAGCGCAGTTTTTCCCGAAGAGCATCTTCAAGACGCAAGGGGAAGTTGTAGGAACTGGCCATAGGTTGCCCTCCTTTTCCGCGAATCTTTTAAATTCTATTTTACTGCAAATAGAGTTGCGTTGCAATAACGTCATTATGACGTTAACAAAATAAACTGGAAACGTTATAATGACGTCATAAGGAGGTGGTAAAGATGGAAAATACATGTGAAGGATGCCGCTATTTTTATCAGCACTATGTGCGCGTCAAAAACAAGATGTATGTCCCGCCGCAATGTGGTCATTGCTGTTATCCGCGCCTTCGGGACAAACGCCCGGATACCCCGGCGTGCCAGCGGTTTGTCATGCGGTGAAAAGGGGAGGGGGAGAATGTTAACGTTCTCCTCCTCGGTTCCTTTGTGTGGGAAGTTATGTGGCGGCAGGGCCGCCGGGCCGCCCAAGGGGGCGGCCCCTACGAAAAAACCGGAAGGTTTGTGGGATACATGTAGGGGCCGCCGCCCTCGGCGGCCCGCAACGTTGCGGTCATTGCCAGGTTGGGGGCGGGTTTAGAACCCGCCCCTACGAAGGTGGTACATATGTCGCGGTTAAATGTAGGGGCCGACCTATGTGTTGGCCCGCCCACGCCGCAAAAATCGCCATGTGGCGGCGGGGCCGCCGGGCGCACACATAGGTGCGCCCCTACGGTATAAACGATAACACCTGCGTTTTTGCCGCACTTGTTCGGTCGGGATTCCTACTTCCTGAGGCGCGGTTTCAAAAGGACATTAACCAAACAACACAGAGAAAGTCACCGCCGTAACGGCGGTCAAGGCGCTAACCAATTCAAGTGAGCGCCGCGTCGACATTTACTACCCACCCGGCAAACTCGAATCAGGTATGGTACAATTTCACCCTAGAACTGTGCGGGGGTGTAAGCATTGACGACGAGCGGAGCGAGGAGGATATGCGCCCCTCCCCCGCGCGGGCTTTTTTCTTTGGCGGCTCGACACCGTTTCTTTTTGGGCCAGCAAAAAGAAATGGGGTCGAAACCCGTTCTCAGCTACGCATGGGCATCCGTAAGGCGGTAAAACCGCCAACGGCTGCCGCACGTTGGAGACACCCGCGACCCTGAAATCGCTATCAATAGAAAACAAGCCCCAATGATAAAATACAACGCCTGCGAAGGATACCCCCTCGCAGGCATTGCATTTTAGTCCTCAATTTCTTCTTCCTTTTTGGTGCAGATGATATTCAATTCATCCAACTGCTTCTGCTCCACGAATCCGGGCGCGCCCATCATCAAATCCTGGGCGTTTTTATTCATGGGGAAGGGAATGACCTCACGGATGGACTCTTCCCCGGACAGGAGCATGACCATGCGGTCCACGCCGGGAGCGATGCCCGCATGGGGGGGTGCTCCATAGGTGAAGGCGTTGTACATGGCAGGGAACTTGGCTTTCACATCCTCCTCGCCCAGACGGACCAACTGAAACGCTTCAAGCATGATCTCAGGGTCGTGGTTCCGCACTGCGCCAGAGGACAACTCCACGCCGTTGCACACCAGGTCATATTGATAGGCGGTGATGGTCAGGGGGTCCACCTCACCGGCGGCGGCCTTCTTCAAAATCTCCAGACCTCCGTTGGGCATGGAGAAGGGATTGTGGCAGAATTCCAGCTCGCCCGACTCCTCACCGATCTCGTACATGGGGAAATCCACGATCCAGCAGAACTCGTAGCGCTCCTTGTCCATGTGGCTGGGGCAGAACGCGCCCAGCTTATTGCGCAGCACGCCGGCGGTCTTCTGGGCGGTCAGCTTGTCCCCGGCGGTCAGACCCACGAAGCAGCCCTTTTCCAGATCCAAGGCCGCGATGACCTGATCCTTGATGGGCTGGATGAACTTGGCGATGCCGCCCACGATCTCGCCGTTTTCATCATAGCGGAACCAGTAGGCTTTATTCCCGGACTGAACTTCCACCTCGCTGCACAGACCGTCGATCTGCTTGCGGGTACCCTGGAAGCCGGTGACCACGACGGCTTTGACGGTATTGCCCTCAAAGGGGCCGAAGCCGCAGGAGGACAGCAGGGAGGTGGCATCCTGAACGGTCAGGTCAATGCGCAGGTCGGGCTTGTCGGAGCCGTACTTCTCCATGGATTCCAGATAGGGGATGCGGACAAAGGGAGCGGCGGAGGCCGCGTTGTAGGTGCCGTACTTGGCGAAGATGGGGGGAAGCACATCCTCCAGCACGGCGAATACGTCCTCCTGGCCCGCAAAGGCCATCTCCATATCCAACTGATAGAACTCGCCGGGGGAGCGGTCGCCCCGGGCGTCCTCGTCCCGGAAGCAGGGGGCGATCTGGAAGTACTTGTCGAAGCCGCTGGCCATCAGAAGCTGCTTGAACTGCTGGGGAGCCTGGGGCAGAGCGTAAAACTTGCCGGGGTGCTTGCGGGAGGGAACCAGATAGTCCCGGGCGCCCTCGGGGGAGGAGGCGGTCAGGATGGGGGTGGTGATCTCCAGAAAGCCGTGGTCGGTCATGGCAGAGCGCAGGGCGGAGACCACGTTGGAGCGCAGGACAATATTGTTTTTCACCTCGGGGTTGCGCAGATCCAGATAGCGGTATTTCAGGCGGGCGGACTCGTCGGCCTCCCGGCTGCGGTTGATGGGGAAGGGCAGCTCGTTGTGGCGGCAGCGGCCCAGCACGGTGATCTTGGCGGGCACTACCTCGATGTCGCCGGTGGGCAGCTTTGGGTTTTTGCTGTCCCGCTCCCGGACGGCGCCGGTGACAGAGATGGTGGACTCCTTGTTCAGTTCCTTGACGGTGGCCAGCATCTCTTCCGTCTCAAGGACCACTTGGGTGGTGCCGTAGAAATCCCGCAGAACGAGGAAGGCCAAATTGGCGCTTACCACCCGAACGTTCTCCAGAAAGCCCGCCAGGGTGACTACCTGGCCGATATGCTCCATGCGCAGCTCATTGCAGGTGTGGGTGCGGTATGCGGTGTGTACAGTATCCATGAAAATCAGCTCCGGTTTGTAATATTTAATATCAAAAAATACAAGGTGCAATCAGCCAGGCTCCCGAATAGGCGCGCCCGCGTTTTTGACAGCCAGTCCGGCGGCGACCTGATCGGCGGCCTCCTGAATGGTCAGCAGGGTCTGTTGGCCGGTGGTCAGGTCCTTCAGCGCTGCCTTTCCCTGAGCGATCTCGTCTTCGCCCAGGAGGAGAACGTAGGGGATGCCCAGCTTGTCCGCGTAGGAGAGCTTCTGCTTGAATTTTTTCTGTTCGGCGTGGATCTGGGTGCGGATACCGGCCTCCCGCAGGGCGGTGGCGGCGGCGATGGCGGGGGAGAGGTCCTCCGTCATGGGCAGCACCAGCACGTCGGCGGGGGCGGTCAGAAGATCGTCATTCAGCAGGCCCTGGTCCTCCAAAACAAAAAACAGGCGGGTCAGGCCGATGGAAATACCGACTCCGGGAAGTTGTTTTTCTGTGTAATATTCCGCTAAGTTATCATACCGGCCGCCGGAACAGACGGAACCGATCTCGGGATGATCCAGCATGGCGGTCTCATACACGGTGCCGGTGTAGTAGTCCAGCCCGCGGGCAATGGTCAGGTCGATCTTAAAATGGTCGGCGGGCACGCCGAAGTCGCCCATACAGCGGGCCACGGTGGTCAGCTCGGACACGCCCTGGTCAAACAGCTCGTTTTGGCCCTTCAGCCCCTCCAGGGCGGTGATAGGATCGTCGGTCGCCAGCAGCTCCAGAAGCTGGTCGGCGGTGGCGGGGGGGACGGCAAAGTCTTCGGTCAGGATGCCCTTGACCTTGTCCGGACCGATCTTTTCCAGCTTGTCGATGGTGCGCATGACGTCGGCGGACTGCTCCGCGATCCCCAGCACCTGGAACAGACCGTTGAGTACCTTGCGGTTATTGATGCGGATCTGAAAGCGCCGCAGGCCCAGGGAGGTGAAGGTTTTGTAAATAATGGCGGGGATCTCCGCCTCATTGAGAATGTCCAGCTTGCCGTCGCCAATGATGTCGATGTCGGCCTGATAGAACTCGCGGAAGCGGCCGCGCTGGGCGCGCTCGCCCCGGTAGACCTTGCCGATTTGGAAGCGGCGGAAGGGGAAGGTCAGTTCGCCGTAGTGCAAGGCCACATATTTGGCCAGGGGCACGGTCAGATCAAAGCGCAGGGACAGGTCGGTGTCGCCCTTGGTGAAGCGGTAGATCTGCTTCTCCGTCTCGCCGCCGCCCTTGGCCAGCAGGACTTCGGAAGCCTCGATCAGGGGGGTGTCCAAAGGGGTGAAGCCGTAGAGGGAATAGGAGCGGCGGAGAATGTCCATGATGCGCTCCATCTGCACCTGGCGGGCGGGCAAAAGCTCCATAAAGCCGGAGAGGGTACGGGGTTTCATTGTACTCATATTCGTGGTTCCTTTCAGAAAACAACCCCCGCTCCATCCCGGTGCGGGGGCGTGTGATCGGTCGTTGCTGGGCGCGGTTACACTGCAAAGGGAGCGGTCTTGGGGCTGAGGATCTCACGCCAGTCCAGGTCGCCCCGGGCCAGACCGTGGATCAGCATCTCCGCCGTGGCCACATTGGTGGCGAAGGGGACGTTGTACTGGTCACACAGGCGGGTGATATAGTACAGGTCCGAATCCAGGTCGGTGGATTTGGGATCACTAAAGAAGAGGACCATGTCGATCTCGTTATAGGCGATGCGGGCGCCCACCTGCTGACTTCCGCCGTGGGCGTGAGAGAGGAACAGGTGTACGGGCAGGCCGGTGGCCTCGGCTACCAGGCGGCCGGTGGTATTGGTCGCGCAGACGGTATGCTTGGACAGAATGCCGCAGTAAGCAATGCAGAATTGAACCATCAATTCTTTTTTGTTATCGTGGCTCAGGAGTGCGATATTCATGACAAACCATTCCTTTCCAGTCAGATTTATTTAATATTCATCAGGGGAGTCCGCTGCCCGTCAATGCGCCGGGCAATGTTCAGGCAGGCTACGGCGGCACCTTTCCGGCTGGCCAAAACCAGCGGCTGTCCCGCGCCCAAGGCCAGCGTCACTTGGGGATCCTCGGGCACCACGCCCAGCAGGGGCAGCCCGGCGGCATCCATGGCGTCGTCAATGGTGGTGTGCAGCCGTTTCAGCACTTTGGGCTTGATCCGGTTCATGACCAGGTGGATGTGGGGAAGGGTCTTGCCCAGCTCGGTGACGGCCCGCTGGGCGTCCCGCAGGGCGGAGGGATCGTTGGTGGTGACCACCACGGCCCGGTCCGCCCCCGCCACGGCCAACTGGAAACCGGAGCCGATGCCGGCGGGGGAGTCGAGGAGGATATAGTCAAAAGTTTTCCTGGCCTGCTCCAGAAAACGGATCATCTGCTGCTCGGTGATCTGTCCGGGGGGCAGGCGCATGGGGGCGGTGAGCAGATACAGCCCTTCGATGACGGGATGCGCCGCCGCGCCCCGCTCCAGGGAGCACCGACCCTCTACCACGTCGGAAAAGTCCATGACCACCCGGTCGGCCATGCCCAGAGAGAGGTCCAGGTTGCGCAGCCCGATATCCATATCAACGCAGAGCACCCGGCGCCCCATGGCGGCCAGACAGGAGGAGACACCGGCAGTCAGGGTGGTCTTACCCGTTCCGCCCTTGCCCGAGGTGATCACGATCACCGTATCCATAGAGAACCTCCTATTTCATCCGAAATCATATCATATTTTAACAAGGGTTTCAACAATTTTTTGTGCAAGATGGAGAAGTATTGTGCTCCGAAAAAGACCGTGTTACAGCGGGCTTTTTTGGATCTTTGCCCACCGCCGGGGATAACCCGCGGGCGTGGGCGTGAGTTTTGCCACGGGAATCACCCGGTGGCATACGTCGGTGCCCGGAATGGTGTAGTCGTACCGCTTTTCCAACCGGCCCCCCAGCTTGGACACGGCGGTCCCGGCGGCCTCCACCTCCCGGCCGCTGTCCACCGACTTCATAGCCAGAAACCGGCCGCCCACCTTTACATAGGGAAGGCAGAGCTCGCATAGAGTGTTCATGGAGGCCACCGCGCGGGCGGCGGCATAGTCAAACTGTTCCCGGAGGCCGGAGTCAAGAGAACCCTCCTCAGCCCGGGCATGAACAAAGCGGACGCCGTCCAGGCCCAGCTCGGCACACACCTGGGCAAGCCAGTTCAGCCGCTTTTCCAGGCTGTCCAGCAGGGTCAGTTCCAGGGTCGGCTCCATGATCTTCAGAACCAGGCCGGGGAAGCCCGCCCCTGTGCCCACGTCGATCAGGGAGCGGCCCTGCAGGTCCGCGCAGCCCAGCAGGGCGGCACAGTCCAGCATATGCAGGCGGGCGACCTGGTCCGGGTCGGTGATGGCGGTCAGGTTCATGACCTGGTTTTTTTCCAGCAGGAGCCGGCCGTACCGGGCCAGTTTGGGTGCCTTACCGGCGTCCAGCCCCAGCTCGGTCAGCCCCTGGGCGATGGCTGCTTCCATGACGGTCACCAGTTGAGGAAGGAGCCGGTGGCCAGGGAATAGGTATAGGCGATGACCAGGATGACCATGAGGATCACGCCAATCCAGGCGGCGACGCGGGTGCTTCTGGATGCGGGAGTATAAGGCTCCTGGGGCGCGGGGGTTTGCTCCTTGTTCTTTTCCTCGTCCATTTAGCTGTTTTTCTCCTTCAGCAGGTCGCGAATCTCGGTGAGCAGAAGCTCTTCCTTGGTGGGCTCGGGGGGAGCGGGAGCCTCGGCGGACGCTTCCTCTTCCTTCTTGTGGGCCTTTTCATGAAGGGTATTGATGGCTTTGACCATGCAGAAGATGGCAAAGGCCAGAATAATGAAGTCCAGAATGGTGGAGATCAGGGTGCCGTAGTTGATGGAGACGGCGGCGGCGATCTCCTCGCCGTTTTCCACAACGGCCTCCTTCAGCACCACCTTCCAGTCGCTGAAATTGACCCCGCCGATGAGCATGGACACAGCGGGCATGATGATATCGTTGACCAGGGAGTTGGTGATCTTGCCAAAGGCGGAGCCGATGATCATACCGACGGCCAGGTCGATCACATTGCCGCGCATGGCGAAAGCCTTGAATTCCGCGAAAAAGCCTTTTGTTTTCTCTTTAGTTGACATAACAACTTCCTCCTTACTTTTTAGGAATCAGAACTTCCTTGCCGCCCATGTAGGGGCGCAGGACAGCGGGGATCTTCACGCTGCCGTCGGCCTGGAGGTTGTTTTCCAGGAAGGCGATCAGCATACGGGGAGGGGCCACCACGGTGTTGTTCAGGGTGTGGGGCAGATAGGTACCGCGCTCACCCTTGACGCGCATTTTCAGGCGGCGGGCCTGGGCGTCGCCCAGGTTGGAGCAGGAACAGACCTCAAAATACTTCTGCTGGCGGGGGGACCAGGCTTCAATATCGCAGGATTTGACCTTCAGGTCGGCCAGATCGCCCGAGCAGCACTCCAACTGGCGCACGGGAATGTCCATGCTGCGGAACAGTTCCACGCTGTAGCGCCACATCTTCTCGTACCAGTCCATGGATTCCTCGGGCTTGCAGACCACGATCATCTCCTGCTTCTCGAACTGGTGGATGCGGTACACGCCCCGCTCCTCGATGCCGTGGGCGCCCTTCTCCTTGCGGAAGCAGGGGGAGTAGGAGGTCAGGGTCTGGGGCAGGGAGTCCTCCGGGATGATCTGGTCGATGAATTTGCCGATCATGGAGTGCTCGGAGGTGCCGATCAGATACAGGTCCTCGCCCTCGATTTTGTACATCATGGCCTCCATGTCGGTCTGACTCATGACGCCTTCCACCACGTTGCCGTGGATCATGAAGGGGGGGATGCAGTAGGTGAAGCCCTTGTCGATCATAAAGTCCCGGGCGTAGGCCAGCACGGCGGAGTGCAGGCGGGCGATGTCGCCCACCAGATAGTAGAAGCCGGAGCCGGACACCCGGCCTGCGGCGTCCATGTCAATGCCGTCAAAGGATTCCATGATCTCGGTGTGGTAGGGAACGGGGAAGTCGGGGGTGACCGGCTCTCCGAAGCGCTGCACCTCCACATTGGCGGAGTCGTCGGGGCCAATGGGCACGGAGGGGTCGATCATATTGGGAATCAGCAGCATGATCTTGCGGATCTCCTGGGCAAGCTCGGTCTCACGGGCCTCCAGCTCGGCCAGCCGGTCGGCGTTGGCTTTGACCTGGGCCTTGGCCGCTTCCGCCTCCTCCAGTTTGGTGGGGTCCTTTTTGGCCTGGCCCATCAAAATGCCCACCTGCTTGGACAGGGCGTTGCGGGCGGTGCGCAGATCCTGGGCCTCTTGAATGGTGTCCCGGTTTTCCTTGTCCAGGGCGATGACCTGATCTACCAGGGGCAGCTTTTCGTCCTGGAACTTCTTCTTGATGTTTTCTTTGACGGCGTCGGGATTTTCCCGGATGAATCGAATATCCAGCATGGCGGATCATACTCCTTGTGTTGTTTTGTGTGGTTAATAGAGTGCGTCGTAAATCTCCTGATAGCGGTCGTAGGGGGAGAAGCGGTCGTTGTTGGTGACGCTTTCCATGGGGAGATATTGGGGCAGCTCATCGCCCATTTGCTCGATCAACTGCCGGGCCAGCGAGGTGCGCCCGCGGACATAGGCTTCATTGATCTGCCAGAACCAGTCCATGGCCTGGGCGGTGCGCTCCAGGGATTCGGCCTGCTGTTGGAGGGATTGGGTCTGCAGGCGGAGTTGGTCAAGCTCATTTTGGTTTGCCTCCACCTGCTCGCTCAACTGCTCCAGTTGTTCTTTCAGGGCGGCGTTTTCTTCATAGATCTCCTGGGCGGACTGCATGGTTGAGATAGACTGCTTCAGGCCGTCGATGGTTTGCTCGTTGGTGCGCTGCTGCATCAGATAGGCAAACAAAAGCAAAATAATGGCGGCCGCAAACATGATTACCAGGTAAACCAATACGGAGCGGGCCCCGTTGGGCTTGGCGCGGTCGGCCTGCCGCTGGAGATTGTGCTTTCCTTCGCTCACTGGGGCGGCCCTCCCTTGATGGACTCCAGCAGGGAGAGCAGGACTTCCAGGTCGTCCAGGTCATAGTATTCCAATTCGATTTTTCCCTTTTTCCGCCCGGCGGCTATGGATACTTTTCGGCCCAGGCGGGCGGACAGGTTTTTTTCCAGTTCGTCCAGATAGATACGCTGCTCATTCTCTGGTTTTGCTTTTGGGGGCTTGTCCTCTTCCTGGAGTTTTTTGACCAGCGCCTCGGTCTGCCGCACGCTCAACTCCTGGCTGATGACCTGCTGGGCGGCCTTTTCCTGAAGGTCCACGCGGGGGAGGGCCAGCAGGGCGCGGGCGTGGCCCGCGGAAAGGTCGCCATCCACTACCATTTCCCGCAGGAGCACGGGCAGGGAGGTCAGCCGCAGCGCGTTGGCGATGGCGGGACGGGATTTCCCCATGCGCTGGGCGATCTCCTCCTGGGTCAGGCCAAACTCTTCTTTCAGCGCCAGGTAGCCGTCAGCCTCTTCCATGGGGTTCAGGTCTTCCCGCTGCAGGTTTTCGATCAGGCCCAGCTCCATGACCTTGCGGTCGTCGGCCTCCATGATGACGGCGGGCACCTCGGTCAGACCGGCCAGCTTGGCGGCCCGCCACCGGCGCTCTCCGGCGATGATCTGGTAGTACCCCGAACTGAGCCGGCGCACGGAAAGAGGCTGGATAATGCCGTGCTCCCGAATGGAGTCGGCCAAATCGTTCAGGGCGGTTTCATCAAATTGCTTGCGGGGCTGGTTCAGTCCGGGCTCTACCTGGGTGATCGGGAGATAGACCGAGCCGCTCTCCTGCGTTTGCAGGGAGGTGTCTCCCAGCAGAGCGCCCAGGCCCTTGCCCAGGCCGCGTTCTGATGCCATGGGATCAGTCCTTTCTCAATGTTTCACGTGAAACATGTCATAAATTCGTGGGTCATTGATTTTGTTCCAGCACTTCCTCGGCCAGCGCCCGGTAAGCCTCAGCTCCGCGGGAAAAGCTGTCATAGGCCAGCACAGGCTTGCCGTGGCTGGGTGCTTCGGAAAGTCTTACATTGCGGGGAATGACGCTGGAGTACACCTTCCCGGGGAAGTGGCGCTTCACCTCTTCCGCTACCTGCATGGAGAGATTGGTGCGCCCGTCGTACATGGTCAGCACCACGCCCTCCATGGCAATGTTGGGGTTCAGGCCGCGCTTGACAATGCGCACCGTGGACAGCAAATCGCTGAGCCCTTCCAGAGCGTAATATTCGCATTGGACGGGGACCAGCAAAGTGTCCGCGGCGCATAGGCCATTGAGAGTCAGAAGTTCCAGAGAGGGCGGGCAGTCGATCAGAATAAAATCGTATTCCCCCCGCACCAGGGCCAGAGCATTTTTCAGCCGGTATTCCCGCCGCTCCAGAGCAATCAGCTCCACGGAAGCGCCCGCCAGTGATTTGTTGGAGGGCAGCACATCGGCCCAGGGCGTGGAAACGATGGCGCGCTTTGGTTCCGCGCCGTCGATCAGCACCTCATAAATGGAGGGGGAGACGGAGGACTTGTCTACCCCGAAGCCTGAGGTCGCGTTGCCCTGCGGATCGAAATCACAGACCAATACACGCCTGCCAAACCCGTGGAGGGCGGCAGCCAGATTGACGCAGGTGGTAGTTTTACCCACGCCGCCTTTTTGATTCACAACAGCAATTGTTTTTGCCAAGAAAAGCACCGCCTTCTTCGGGGGATATACTTCTTTATTATAATCTCTGGGAAGTTGCTTTTCAACTGTTTTTCGGGGAAAAGAGCAAAAAAGCGCCGGGATGTTTCACGTGAAACATTCCCGGCATTGAGAGGGGGGGGAGAAATATAGGATAGTTGACAGCCGGGAGGCAGTTTGCACCGGCAGTCAAACAGATTCAGGCCGTTTGGGGATGCGGATGGTCAGCAGAATGGCGTCGCCAACATCCTCCCGTCCGCATTTCGCATCCACACCGGCGGATTTCATCATGGAAAGGCCGCGGTCCACTGTGTTCAGGAACAGGCGAACGTCCTTCAAAATAAAGGTGGAACGGCGTTTGGGCGGTTTCTTGGCCTGGGCCAAAAGCCCCTCCACGTACTCCTCGGTTTTGGCTACCGTCAAGTCGTGGTCTACCACCCAGCGGGCCGCTTTTTCCTGGGAGGCGGCGTCCTCCAGCCGCAGCAAGGCCCGGGCGTGGCGCTCGGTAAAGCCGTGGTCACGCAGCAAACGGAGCGTGTCGGGGGGAAGCCGTAGCAAGCGGAGCTTATTGGCGATGGCGGACTGGGATTTCCCGAGACGCCGGGCACACTCCTCCTGGGACAGGTTGTGCTCCCGGATCAGCTTGGCCAGGGCCAGGGCTTCTTCCAGAAAATCCAGGTCACAGCGCTGCAGGTTTTCCACCAGCGCCATCAGGGAGGAGCGCTCCTCATCGGCGTCCACCACAATACAGGGCACATGGGTCAGCCCGGCCAGCCGGGACGCCCGCAGGCGGCGTTCTCCGGCGATCAGCTCCCACTCCCGCCCCAGGGGACGCACGGTCAGGGGCTGCAGGACCCCCAATACCCGGATACTGTCGGCCAGTTCCCGCAGTCCGTCCGGAGAGAAGTGCCGCCGGGGCTGATTGGGATTGGGGCAGATCGCGTCCACGGGCAGGGAATAGACCTTGTCCACTTCGGTGGTTTCCTTCTTGCGCAGCAGCGGCATAAAAAAGCCCCCTTCCAACTGGATGACCACATTTTACCAGAAGGAGGGGGCGGGAAATAGAAAATGCCGTCGAATGGAAAAAATTTGAATTTCTGTGTGGATTACGCCCGTAAAAAGCCCTTGCCGAAGATCTCGCTGGAATTGGTGATCAGCAGGAAGGCGGAGGGGTCGTTTTGCTTGAGGTAGGCGCGCAGGGCGACGGACTGGGCGCGGGTGAGGGCGGCCAGGATGACGGTGTGCTCCTCGCCGGTGTAGGCCCCGGAGGCCTTCCAGACGGTGGCGCCCCGGTGGAGCTGTTTGGTGATATAATCCCTGGCGATCTCCGGGCGGGAGGTGATGATGGTAAAGCTCTTGCGGCGGTTCAGGGATTCAATGACCGAATCCACCAGGACGGACTTCAGGACCAGGCCCAGCAGGGAGAACAGGCCGGTTTCAATGTCGAAAATAAACAAAGTAGCGCCCGCAATGACCACGTCGGAGCAGAGCAGGGCCCTGCCCACGTCCAGGCCGGTGAACTTTTTCAGGACCATGGCGGCGATGTCGGTACCGCCGGTGGAGGAGTTGATGTTGAACAGGATGCCGGAGCCCAGCGCGGGCAGGATAACGGCGAAGAACAGCTCCAGCATCTTCTGGCTGGTCAATGGCCCGTCCATGGGACAGATCAGCTCAAACAACTGCACCAGCAGGGAGTAGAGCACCGAGCAGTAGACGGTTTTAAAGCCAAACCCCCGGTTGAGCAGGGCGAATCCCAGGAGGAGAAACAGGATATTGATGATGCCGTTGAAGGCGGAGGCGGTCAGGCCGGGGATCTGGATCAGATGACCCAGAAGGATGGCCAGACCGGACACGCCGCCCATGGAGAAGTGGTTGGGAAATTTAAAGAAGTAGACGCCCACGGAGACCAGTGCGGTACCCAGGGTCATCCAGGACAGGTCCAAAAGTTTTCGCTTCATTCCGCTCCCTCCAGGCTGAAAAGAATTAACGGGCATTCAGCAGGCTTCCCCACACGTCGTAATAAAGCCCGTCGTCGCCGTAATTGGGGATGTTGCCCAGCCGCCAGAGGGAGACGCCGGTGATGCCGAACATCCGGGCCAGCTCGACCTTATCCATGACGGAGCGGGAATCCTCATACCAGAGGCGGTAGCGGGAGCCGTCCTCGGTGGTGTAGTAGATGTAGGGGTTGCGGGCGGTATCCGACCAGCCCATGATGGTGTCCGTCTGCCGCAGGCGGGTGATGATCGTAGAGGGAGAGGGAGTAATGGGCGTCTGCGACACCAGCTTGTCCTCCGCGTCCACCTTCCACCCCTCGCTGGCAATGCTGATGGCCAGCGCGATCTTGGAGGTGTCGGCCACGCCGGTGTCGGGGTCCGTAATGGCGGCCAGGGCGTAATAGATCTTGTTGAAGGGGGTCAAATAGGAGTTGGTCAGTTTCGTGCCGATATAGCTGGCGGGAACTGAGGTGAATTGATAATCATGGGCCATCAGAATGACCTTGTCACAAAGCTCGCCCAGGGCACGGTAGTCATAGCCGTCATAATAGCTGTCGCCGGGTACGACGGGGGTAACGCAGACATACAGGGTTTTGTCGGCGGGGAGAGCGGCGCGCAGGCTGGTCATAAAGGCGGTGAAATTGTCCTTGTTCTGCGCGCGAAGGCTCTCAAAGTCCATGGTGATGCCGGCATAGTCCTGCGCCATGGCGGCCACGGCCTCGGCGGCGGCCGCGCGGGACTGCTCCGTGGCTAAAATACTCGCGTCCGTGCTGAAAATATTCAGATTGTACGCGGTGCCGTTTTCTTCAAAGTGGTTCAGGGCGATCTCGGACTGGGCGGGAATCGTCCAGCCGTTGCCGTTGGCCGAGGTGGTGTTGACCCAGGGGGTGCCGTTCTCGTCCGTTTCCAGCCGCGCCCAGCCCAGGGAGACCGCGTCCATGGAATCGGTCATGCCGATCTGGCTGTACGAGGAGATGGCGTAGAAGCCGTGGAGCCAGTCAATCTTGCTGGTATAGCGCTCATAGACCCGCACCAGCATGGCGGCGGCCTCCGCCCGGGTGGCGGAGGTGTTGGGCTGGAACAGGAGGACGCCGTTCTTTTCCACGCCGCGGACAAAGCCGATCTGCCAGGCCAGGGCGATATAGCCCTTGTTGTTGACCACGTCGGAGAAGGGCAGGTCAAATTCATAGCCCGCCTGGGCCAGTTGGTCATAGCCCAGGGCGCGTACCAGCATCATGGCCATTTCCTCCCGGCTGATGGGGTCCTCCGGGCGGAAGGATACCCCGTCGTCCAGAGCGCCGTTGGCCTTTGCGGTCTCCACATAGGAGTAATACCAGGCGCCGGCGGAGCAGTCTATGTACGAGGGCGTTTCCGGGGTCACGGTCTCCCAGGAGAACATCCGGCAGAGGATGGTGACAAATTCGGAGCGCTTCAGATTGTCCCCGGCCCCGAAGGTACCGTCTTCGTATCCGCCCATCAGGGCGTACTTTTTCGCGCTGCTGATGTCGGAATAGGCCCAGTGGCTCTCCAGAACGTCGCTGAACTCACTCGCGGCGGAAGCGGTGAGCAGACTGGCCAGCAGGGCCAGACAAAGCAGTGTGGCTGTCATTCGTTTCATGACGGGAACCTCCTCGAAAGTTGTCATAAACATTATACCAAGTCGGAGCAAAAAGTGCAATGAAATGGCAAACGGCCGGACGCTGCTCCATGCGTCCGGCCGCTGCGAAGGAAGAGGATACAATGAAATGAAAAAGAATCGAACTGTCTCTTGCAAGTATTAAGATACCGCAGAGTTGTTAACAAAAAAATCCCCAACTGTTAAATAAATATTAAATCTTCCGCGAAAAAAGTAATCTTTCAGTAATATGAGGGGTTAGGGGAGAAGAAGGCGTCCACCGGGGGAAAGGAGAGAGCACGGCAGCTTCCTGTGCCGTGCTCTGCAACAAAAAGGAATGAAATGAAAAAGACTCTCGCAACACATAAGATATCAGCAGGATGTTACGAAAAAAGAGGAGATTCTGTTACAGAACTATTAAATTGTGGATTTGCATGGCGGTACGGACCCGCGTTTGTCCCGCAATGTGGAAAAAAACTCTTGAAGCAGGGCGGCGCACTCCTCCCGCAGCAGTCCGCCGCGCAGGGCGGGCTTGTGGTTGAAGCGCTCCTCAAACAGGTTGAGCACCGAGCCGCAGGCGCCCGCCTTTTCGTCCTTGGCCCCGTACCACACGTTGGGGATGCGGGCGTTGATAATGGCCCCGGCGCACATGGGGCATGGCTCCAGGGTCACATACAGGGTACAGCCGTGCAGCCGCCAGGAGCCAAGGGCTTCACAGGCCATGCGGATGGCCTCCGCCTCGGCGTGGGCCAGGGCGGAGCGGTCGGCCTCCCGCCGGTTGTGCCCGCGGCCGATTACCGCGCCGTCCGGCCCGGCGATGACGCAGCCCACCGGCACGTCGCCGGTGGCCAGGGCCAGGCGGCCCTCCTCCAGAGCCAGGCGCATGTAGTCTTCGTGGGTCATAGTTCTGTTATCCTTCCTCTTTGACAAATTCAATGATGTCGCTGACATTACAGTCTAAGATATAACAAAGAGAATCCAAAGTTTTCATTGTAATATTTTGACCGTGCTTCATTCGATGCAGTATGTTTGAAGAAATTCCGTGTTTAAAAATTAATTGATACTCTGTTACGTCCTTGCGATAGAGGGTGCGGTAGAACGGTGCATAACTAATCAATATTCTCACCTCATCATATACCATACCACACTCAACATATTGACTATGCTCAATATGTTGAGTATAATATGGCAGGAGGTGATAAAAATGAAAGAACCGCGCTATGTGGTGGTGGAAAAGGAATGCTGCGGCACCTGTGTCCACTACCGCCAGCACTATGTTTTGCTGGGGGACGGCCGTCCGCATCCTCTGTGGTACGGGCACTGTCATACCCCGCGCCAAAAGCGCCGTACCCCGGATGAGGCCTGGCCCCATTGGAAGGCTGCGGAAATGAGGGAGGACGAGGTTTGACCTCGTCCTTCGGCTGGCGGGCGGCGCATCCGCCGCCACTTGGCGATGATTGCGGCGTGGGCGGGCCGACACACAGGTCAGCCCCTACATGCAAATGCGCGGCACGTATCGCCTCGTAGGGGCGGGTTCCAAACCCGCCCCAAACCCGGCGATGATCGCAACGTGGCGGGCCGCCGAGGGCGGCGGCCCCTACACACTAAAACTCGCAAGGGCCGCACACCTGAGCGGTCCTGACCTTAACAGGATAGCTTTCGTCAGGAAATCGGGCTGTGCAGCGCCCGGCGGACGGCCTTTACGATCTCGCAAATAATGACGGGGGCCACGGCCAAAGCCAAGACCACCAGCCACTCCGCCAGGTCCAGAAAGACCACGGAGAACACCGCCTGGAGCGGAGGCAGACAGAGCACACTCATCTGCATGGCAAGGCCCACCAGGAAGGCCTCGTTCATGGCCTTGTTGGAGAACACGCCGATCCGGAACAGGGAGTGGGTCTCGCTGCGCACGTCAAAGGCGTGGAAGAGCTGGCACAGGGTCAAGGTGGCAAAGGCCATGGTGTTGGCGGTGGCGTCGGCCGCCGAGGGGTCGCCCAGCACGTACTCCCCCAGGCAGTAGGCGCACAGGGTCAGCGCGCCCACCATGATCCCCTGCCAGAGCAGGCGCAGGGAAAAGGCTTTGGTGAACAGGTTTTCCGCCGCGCCCCGGGGCTTTTGCTCCATGACCCCTTCCTCCACCGGCTCCATCCCCAGGGCCAGGGCGGGCAGGGAGTCGGTGACCAGATTCAGCCACAAAAGCTGAACGGGGACCAGCGGCATCTGATGAAATCCCAGAAGGGTGGCGGTGAAGATGGTCAAAATCTCTCCGATGTTGCAAGACAGGAGATAATGGATGGCCTTTTTGATGTTGGCATAGATGCCCCGGCCCTGCTCCACCGCCTGGACGATGGTGGCAAAGTTGTCGTCGGTCAGGATCATGTCGGCGGCTCCTTTTGCCACGTCGGTGCCCGTAACGCCCATGGCGCAGCCGATGTCGGCCGATTTCAGAGCGGGCGCGTCATTGACGCCGTCGCCGGTCATGGCCACCACACGCCCCTTTTTCTGCCAGGCCTGAACGATGCGCATTTTATGCTCGGGGGAGACCCGGGCGTAGACCGCGTATTTTTCCACATCCTGCTCCAAAAGCTCCTGGGGCATGAAGTCCAGGTCCGCGCCGGTGATGGCCAGGTCGCCGGGGCGGAAGATGTCCAGCTCCCTGGCGATGGCCACGGCGGTCAGCTTGTGGTCGCCGGTGATCATGACCGGGCGGATCCCGGCGGCATAGCACTGCTCCACCGCCTGCTTGACTTCGGTGCGGGGCGGGTCGATCATGCCCACAAGGCCCACAAAGGTCAAATCCCGTTCCAAACTGTCAGAGGCAGGCTGGGCGGGGAGGGCGTCGACGTCCTTCCAGGCCATGCCCAGCACCCGCAGGGCCCGGGAGGCCATGTCCTCGTTGGCGGCCATCACCTGACGGCGCAGAGGATCGGTAAGCGGGACGGGGGAGGAGGAGAGGATGGACCGGCACCGGCCCAGCAGCACGTCGGGCGCGCCCTTGACCAGAACGCAAAAGCCGCCGCCCGGCTTGGGGTGGACCGTGCTCATCAGCTTCCGGTCCGAGTCAAAGGGCAGCTCTGCCCGGCGGGGGGAGACGCGCTCCAGTTGATTTTTGTCCAGTCCCTCGGCGCAGGCGAGGGTGACCAGGGCGGTCTCGGTGGGATCGCCCGCCGCGCTGGGCGCGCCGTCCGGTCCATAGGTAAGGACTGCGTCGTTGCAGAGGGCGCCGATGGTCAGCGCATCGGCGCGGTGGGCGTTACCCACGGTCCACACATCCACCACGGTCATTTTGTTCTGGGTCAGCGTGCCCGTCTTGTCGGAGCAGATCACCGATGCGCAGCCCAGCGTCTCCACCGCGGGCAGCTTTTTCACGATGGCGTTGCGCTTGGCCATCTGCTGGACGCCCAGGGCCAGCACGATGGTGACGATGGCGGGCAGGCCCTCCGGGATGGCGGCCACCGCCAGGGACACGGCGGTCATGAACATATCCAGCAGGTTTTTGCCCTGGAACAGGCCGACGCCGAAGGTCACCGCACACACCAGAAGGCAGAGCAGGGACAGAATCTTGGAGATCTCCACCATCCGAAGCTGCAGGGGGGAGGAGGCGTCCCCGGCGTCCCGAAGCAGCCCGGCGATCCGTCCTACCTCGGTGTTCATGCCGGTGTCCGTCACTACGCACAGGGCGCGGCCGTTGGTGATCACGGTGGTGGAGATGACCATGTTGATCCGGTCGCCCAAGGGGGTGTCGGGGGGCAGGACGTCCGCCGCCTGCTTGGAGACGGGCACCGACTCGCCCGTCATGGACGACTCGTCGGCCTTCAGGTTGGCGCATTCCAGAATGCGGGCGTCGGCGGGGACCAGGTCGCCCGCTTCCAGAAGAATGATATCGCCGGGCACCAGCAGTCCGGTATCCAGGCGGGTCAGCTCCCCGTTCCGGTATACCTTGGCCAGGGGAGCGGACAGCTTGCGCAAGGCCTCCAGCGCCTTTTCCGCGTTGCCCTCCTGGGAGATGGAAATACCGGCGTTGACCAGCACGATCACTAAAATGATGACCGCGTCCAGCCAGTCTTCAAACCCGCTGGCCACGAAGGACAGCACCGCCGCCGCCAGCAGCACCAGGATCATGGGGTCCTTCAACTGCTCCAGAAAGCGCGTCAAAAGGCTCTCACGCTTGTGCTGCTCCAGCGTGTTGGGGCCGTACTGCTCCAGGCGCTGCACGGCCTGAGCCTCCGTCAGCCCGCGGTCGCGGTCCGTCGCCAGTTCCGCCAGGACAGCTCCCGGCGCCATATTGTACCATGCGGCCATAAAATTGATCTCTCCTTTTCCGATGTGTATGGTTCAGTTCAGTATATGAGCCTGTCCAGAAAAAAAGAAGAGAAATCAGGGGGGAGGCGGGGTTTGTTCAGCAGACATTAAAATACACCCAAATGTTCCAGCAGGATCTTGACGCCCATAACGATCAGAATGACGCCGCCCAGAATTTGGGCGGCGGTCCGATACCGCCGTCCGAACACGCTGCCCAAGCGCACGCCCAGGGCGGACAGGAAAAAGGTGGTCAGCCCAATGAAGAGGATGGCGGGGAGAATGCTTACCTGAAGGAAGGCGAAGGTGACGCCCACGGCCAGGGCGTCGATGCTGGTGGCCAGAGCCATGGCGAGCATGACGCGCCAGGCAAAGGAGCTGTCCGTGCATTCCTCGGCATCCCCGCTCCGGGCCTCCCGGAGCATATTGACGCCCAGGAATACCAGCAGCACGAAGGCGATCCAGTGGTCATAGCGCTCAATGGCGGCCTGAAAGCGGCTGCCCAGCAGCCAGCCCAGCAGGGGCATCAAAGCCTGAAAGCCGCCGAACCAGAGGCCCGCGCAGACCGCATGGCGCAGGGAGACCCGCCGGACCGAAAGACCCTTGCAGATGGAGACCGCAAAGGCGTCCATGGACAGGCCCACCGCGATGATGAACAGCTCCCACAAATTCATGCTTCGTCCTCCCTTTCCACATCCAAAAAATGAGACTTATCTGCCGACGGCAGATAAGTCTCATCATTTAAAACAAAGCCAGAAGGTCAAGCCTTCAGTATGTTGACTTCGTTACGCTTTGCGCAAGCGCCGATTACTCCCTTATTTCTTGCCAAATTTATCATGAGAGTATAAGGTTAGTCAACACTAATTTTCTTGAGAGTCCGAGGAGTCGTCTTCCGCGGCGGCAGCCTCCTCCTCCGCGGCAAAGGCTTCCTGATAGGCGGTGTACTTCTCGTAGAACATATGCGGGTCCAGAGCGTTATATTCGTCGCTCAGAACGATCTCGGCCTCCCCAAGCCACGCTTCCATCTGGGTGTCCAGAAGATCGGCGCGGCACTCCTCCCGGAGATCTTCAAGGTCTGCAGGGTCCAGGCGGAGGATAATGTGGTAACCGGTGGTGGAGGACTCCACCAGGCCGCTGATTTGACCGAATTCCAATTCCCGGGTGGCGGTCTCGAATTCCGAAACCATCTGGCCAGCGGTGAAGGTATAACCGTCGGGGTTGGAGGCCAGGCCGGGGTCCTCGCTGTACTCATTCATCAGAGCGTCGAAATCGGCGGCCGGGTCGGTGCTGGACTGCAGTTGGGTGAGCAGGCGCTCCGCCGTGGCCTTCTTTTCGGCAATGGTGTCCTCGTCCAGCGGCTCGCGGGTGTTCAGATCCACGGTCGCCAGCAGGATGTGCTTGGCGTAGAGAATGTCGTTTTCCTCGATGTAAGCCGCCATCTCGTCGGAGGTGGGCCGACCGGCGTACAGGCCGTTCAAAAGCTGCTCATAGTAGTAGGGAGCGGCGTTCATGGCGTAGAGGGTGTCGTAATCCAGGCCCGCCTTGCGCAGCCCGTCTTCAAACTCCTCCTCGCCCGTCATCGAGATGGTGAGCGCGAGGTTGTCCTCCAACTCGTCGATCTGCTCCTGGGTCAGATCAAAGCCCAGTTCCTTGGCTTTGGAGACGATCAGGGAGTAATAAGCCGCGGCGTTCCTGGTATCCTCCTTCAGATAATCGGACAGGGAAAAGCCGTCCTCGGTAGGCTCCCAGTCGAGGGTGATGCCGTACACCTGGGTCAGGTAATAAATGTTATAGGTCATCCAGTACAGGTAGGCCCGGGCGGTCACAGGGGTGCCGTTGACGGTGAACAGCTCAAAATCGCCGGGAATGTCGGCGGTGGCCAGGCACAGGTCGGCCACGGCGGTGTCCACCACAAAGTCGTCGGGCAGGATGCTGTCGGTGGTGTTTTCGGTTTCATCCAGGTTACCGGAGGGCGAGGTGGGGGGATCGTCGGCGTTCTCCCCACCGGTGCAGGCGGCCAGGGAAAGGGTCATCACGCCGGCAAGCAGCAGGGCAAGAAATCGGGTGTGAAGTTTCATGGCGGGAGTCTCCAATCTGTGTCGGTATTTTTAGATCGCTTGCTATACTATACCATCGGACAAAGGAAAAAACAAGAGAATCAGGAATTGCCCACGGCGTCATAATCGGCCACCAGGCGCTCGCCCAGCTTCAGCACGTCCTCGCCCTTTTTGACCTTCAGGGACAGGTAGGGCTTTTCCCCGGCGGAGAACAGCAGGCGGCCCTTGTACCGCTCACTCCCGCACAGGCGGGAGATACGCTCCAGGTCAAAGTTATCCAGGATAAAGTTCAGCGCCATGCCCTTCTGGGAGATCTCAGCGATGCCGCACTGGGCGGCCCTGCCCCGGAGAAGGGCCACCGAGATCAGGTTGTTCACCGGGCGCGGCGGGTCGCCGAAGCGGTCGATCAGCTCATCCACCATGTCGTCGGCCTCCTCCTCGGTGCGCAGCTTGGCGATGCGGCGGTACAGGTCCATGCGCTGCTCGGGAGAGGGGACGTAGCGGTCGGGGATGTGGGCGGACACCGCCAGGTCGGCGGCGCACTCGGTCTGGATGGGCGGCTTTTCCCCCCGCTCCTCCAGCACGGCCTCCTCCAGCAGCTTCAGGTACATGTCGTAGCCCACGCTGACCAGAAAGCCCGACTGCTCGGGGCCGAGGATATTGCCCGCGCCCCGGATCTCCAGGTCGCGCATGGCGATCTTGAAGCCGGAGCCGAACTCGGCAAATTCCCGGATGGCGGACAGCCGCTTGGAGGCCACCTCGGAGAGCACCTTGCCCTTGCGGTAGGTCATATAGGCGTAAGCCCGGCGGCCCGAGCGGCCCACCCGGCCCCGGATCTGGTGGAGCTGGGCCAGGCCCATCTTGTCCGCGTCCTCGATGATCAGGGTGTTGACATTGCCCAGGTCGATGCCCGTCTCGATAATGGTGGTGCAGACCAGAATGTCCAGCTCGTTGTCGGTCATCTGCTGCATGACGTCGCCCAGCTCTTCCTGGCTCATCTTGCCGTGGGCGATGCCGATGCGCACGTCGTCGCCCAGCATACGCTTGATGCGCCCGGCAGTCTGGGTGATGCTCTCCACCCGGTTGTGCAGGTAGTAGACCTGACCGCCCCGCTCCAGCTCCCGGCGCATGGCGTCGGCGAGCAGGGACCAATCGTGCTCCACCACATAGGTCTGCACCGGCTGGCGGCCCTGGGGCGGCTCCTCCAGGGTAGACATGTCCCGGATGCCGCTTAACGCCATATTCAAGGTGCGGGGGATGGGGGTGGCCGACAGGGTCAGCACGTCCACCTGCTTGGAAAGCTCCTTCAGCCGCTCCTTGTGGGTGACGCCGAAGCGCTGCTCCTCGTCCACCACCAGCAGGCCCAGGTCCTTGAACTGCACGTCCTTCTGCAGCAGCCGGTGGGTGCCGATCAGCAGGTCGATCTTGCCGTCGGCCAGCTTTTGCAGGGCGGCCTTCATTTGGGCGCTGGTGCGGAAGCGGGAGACCACGTCGATCTCTACCGGGTATTTGGCGAAGCGGCGCTTGGCGGTCAGGTAGTGCTGCCGGGCCAGCACGGTGGTGGGCACCAGAATGGCGGCCTGCTTGCCGTCCAAGACGCATTTCATGATCGCCCGAAAGGCCACCTCGGTCTTGCCGTAGCCCACGTCGCCGCACAGCAGGCGGTCCATGGGCTGGGGGCGCTCCATGTCCGCCTTGATCTCCGCGATGCAGCGGAGCTGGTCCTCCGTCTCGGCGTATTCGAACTCGTCCTCAAATTCCTTCATCCAGGGGGAGTCGGGGGAGAAGGAGAACCCCGGCTGGCGCTGACGCTCGGCGTAGAGCCGGATCAGGCCCTTGGCCAGGTCGGCCACCGCCTTTTTGGCCTTGGTTTTCGCCTTTTCCCAGTCGGTCCCGCCCAGGCGGGAAAGCTTGTGCTCCTGCTCTCCCTCGCCCGAGCCGATGTACTTGCTGACCAGGTCCAACTGCATGGCGGGCACGTACAGGGTGTCCGCACCGGCGTAGGCGATCTTCACATAGTCCTTTTCCACCCCGTCCACCGGTATCTTTACCATGGCCAGGAAGCGGCCGATGCCGTGGTGCTCGTGCACCACCAGGTCGCCGGGGGACAAGTCGGCGTAGCTCTGGAGCTTCTGGCGGTTGGTGGCGTCCTTTTTGCGGCTCTTTTTTACGGGGACGGCCTGGCCCTCCGTCAGGACGGCGATCTTTGCCCCCGCGTATTCCACCCCGGCGGACAGGCCGCCCACGGCGATGACCGCCTTGCCCGGCGCGGGCAGCTCGTGGAGCCGGAAGTCCACGGCGGTTTTGCGCTTCTGCTCCCGCAGCAGGGATTGCAGGTTTAAGGCCCGCTGCTCGCTCCCCACCAGCACCACCACGCCGGTGTCGCTCTCCTCGTAGTGGGCCAGGTCGGCCACGGCGGTCTCCAGGCTGGCGCCGAAGGAGGGGAGCTGCTTGGCCAGCAGGCTGAGAAGGGTGCGGGGCCGGGCGGGGTATTCGGCCACGGCGAAGGAGTCCAGAAAGCACACCGGCCAGTCCTCCAGCACGCCCATCAACTCGTCAAAGGTGCGGGCGTAGACCGCGTGCTTCCCGTCGAGGATTTGGTTCTCGATCAGGGCCTTGACGTCCTCGTTCAACTGCCATAAGTAATTTTTGGCCCGTTCCGCTATCCGGGGGCTTTCGGAGAACAGAATCACGGCGTCCTCGGGCAGATAGTCGGCGGCGGTGGCCATTTTGGGGTAGATTTTAGCCAAATTTTTGTCCCCGCCCAGGCAGTCCGGGTCGGGAGAGAGGGAGGGCAGCACCTCCCCGGCGGGGAGGATAACGGCCTGTTCCAGGCTTTGGATCCGCCGCTGGGTGGACACGTCGAACAGGCCCATGGAGTCCACGTCGTCCCCCCAGAATTCCACGCGCACGGGCTTTTCGTGGGCGGGGGAGAAGAAGTCCAGAATGCCGCCCCGCAGGGCGAACTGGCCCACGCCCTCCACCTGCTCGCACCGGGAGTAGCCCGCCGCAGCCAGACGTTCGGCCAGCTCATTCAGGTCGTAGGAGCCGTGGGCGCTGAGGGTGAAGCGCACGCCGGTCAGTTGGTCTTTGGGAATGGTGCGTTGAAGAAGGGCTTCCACCGTGGCGACCGTCAAAGGCGCGTTCCCGGCCAGCATGGCTTCCAGCACCGTCAGGCGCTTGTGCTCCCACTGGCGGGAGGCGGCGGCGCTGTCGTGAAAGACGAATTCCCGGGCGGTCAGCGTCAACACATGCTCGCCGGTCAGGGCGGCCAGGTCGGAGCGCAGGCGCTCGCCCTCCCGCTCGTCGGCGCACACCAGCACCACAGGGCGGCCGGTCGCCTGCCGGATGGCGGCGGCGAAATGGGCCCGGTGGATGGGGGACAGACCGGATACCGCCGCCGGGCAGCGGCCGCTGTCGATCGCCGTCAGGAGTTGTTGGAATTCCGGTATCGGTTGTAGAATGGTGGTGAGCAGTTTCATGGTTTGCCTCAAATAATATAGAAAAATTTGGAAGAATGAGGGGCGAAGGGGTCTTACGGCTGTTCGCAGAGAGCCGGTATGATCCGTCCGGAGACATTATGGGGATCGCCAAGTGGCGGCAGGGCCGCCGGGCCGCCGCCCTCGGCGGCCCGTTACGTTATGGTGATTGCCGGGTCGGGGTGGGGAATGTAGGGCAGGATAGTATCCTCCCGAAAACGTCACGATGATTGCCAACTGGGGCGGGAGGCTGATAGCCTCCCCTACATTCATTCCGTAAGCCTTTTGGATATTTCGCAGGGTGGTGTGACCAACGGAAATACTGCTTGCGACAACCCACCACCACCCACGTCGCAATCATTGCTGCGTGGCGGCGGGGCCGCCGGGCGCACAGCTAATGCATAGTTCCGCTGACCAAATCAAAGATTTGGAGCGTCACGTAACACGGGTGCGCCCCTACGGTATAAATGGTAACAGGTACGGTTTTACTGCACTTGTGCGGTCGGGATTCCTACTACCTGAGGCGCGGTTTCAGAAGGACACAAACCAAACAACACAGATGGAGTCACCGCCGTAACCACAGCGTGAAGCAAACGTGCCGGTGGCAATACAAAGGACCCCGACAAAACCGGCGGTTTTGCCGGGGAGAGGAGCCGCACCGGAATGAGTGAGCTTTCCCGCTTGCGGGGAAGCGAAGGATAGGAAGGTTGTGGCGACGAAGCGTAGGTCGGTCAGCTATGCTGACCGGGGCTACTTCTCAGTAGAACACCCGCACGGCCCTTTTTCTTTGGGGTCGAAACCCGTTTACAGTTACGTAAAGGGGAAAATCAATTAAACCGCCCCATAGCCTTATCAGGCCCCGCCTCTATATAATACGCCGCCGCCTTGGCGGCTTTTTGCACCATTTCGTCGATGGTCTTCTTGTCCTCAGGAGAAAATTTGCCCAGCACCCAGTCGGCCATATCGTAATCGGGATGAGGCTTTTCCCCCACGCCGATCTTCACCCGGGGAAACTGATCGGTTCCCAAGTGCCGGATGATGCTTTTCAGGCCGTTGTGCCCCCCTGCGCTGCCGCTTTTGCGGATGCGCAGCTTCCCCACGGGCAGGGATACGTCGTCGGACAAAACCAAAACCCGCTCAGGGGGGATCTTAAAGAACCGGGCGGCCTCGCCCACGGCTTCGCCGGACAAGTTCATATAGGTGACGGGCTTCATCAGCAGCACCTTGGCCCCGCTGACCGTGCAGGTGTTGGTCAGAGCCTTGTATTTCAGCTTCTGCACGGGCACGTTGGCGGTCTCGGCCAGCTCGTCCAGGGCGCGCCAGCCCACGTTGTGCCGGGTATTCTCATACTGCTCGCCGGGATTGCCCAGACCCACGATCAGCCATTCGACACCGGACGTCTTTTTCAAAAACATAGTCCACCTCGCGGGAAAAATGGGGCGGGGAGATCCCCCGCCCCAAATGAATGTGTAGTTTACAGGAACAGCTTGGAGACCGAGGACTCGTGATAGATCCGGTCGATGGCCTCGGCAAACATATGGGACACGGAGAGGTACTTGATCTTGGCGCAGGCCTTGGCCGCGTCGCTGGGGGGAATGGTGTCCAGGAAGACGACCTCGTCAATGACGCTGTCGGTAATGCGCTGAACGGCGGGACCGGACAGAACGCCGTGGGAGGCGCAGGCGGTGACCGACTTGGCGTGGCCGATGTCCACCAGAGCCTGGGCGGCGTGGCACAGGGAGCCGCCGGTGTCCACCATGTCGTCCAGCAGGATGACGTGCTTGTCAGTGACGTCGCCGATAATGTTCATGACCTCGGAGGAGTTGGCCTTCTGGCGGCGCTTGTCCACGATGGCCATGGGCATGTCCAGCTTCTGGGCGAAGGCGCGGGCGCGGGCCACGGAGCCGACGTCGGGGGAGACCACCATGGTGTCGGCGTGGACGGCGGCGTACTTCTCACGGAAGTAGTCCACGAACACGGGAGAACCCAGCAGGTTGTCCACGGGAATATCAAAGAAGCCCTGGATCTGGTTGGCGTGCAGGTCCATGGTCAGCACCCGGTCGGCGCCCGCGCGGGTGATCAGGTTGGCCACCAGCTTGGCGGAGATGGGGTCGCGGGGCTTGGTCTTGCGGTCCTGACGGGCATAGCCGAAGTACGGGATCACCGCGGTGATCCGTCCGGCGGAGGCCCGCTTCAGCGCGTCGATCATAATAAGCAGCTCCATCAGGTTGTCGTTGACGGGACCGCAGGTGGACTGGACGACAAACACGTCGGAGCCGCGGACTGTTTCATAGATGGAGACAAAGTTTTCCCCGTCGGAGAAGGCGCCGACCTCGGCGTTGCCCAGGCTGATGCCGATGTCCTTACAGATAGCTTCCGCCAGGGGGCGGTTGGAGTTGCCGGAAAAGATTTTGATATCCTTACCGTGCGCGATCATGATACATCCCTCTTTTTTCCTTATTTTTATTTATATAAATTATTTTTTCCGCTTTTCCTTCTGCTTGCGCTTGGCGGCCCACTGCCGCTTGACGACCTGGATGCTGCGGGCGATGGCCAGCGAGTCGGCGGGGACGTCGTCGGTGATGGTGGAACCGGCGGCGGTATAGGCCCCGTCCCCGATTTTGACGGGCGCCACCAGGTTGGTGTTGCAGCCGATGAACGCGTCGTTCCCGATGGTGGTGCGGAACTTGGCGTTGCCGTCATAATTGACGGTGACGGTGCCGCAGCCGAAGTTGACATGGGCGCCCACGTCCGAGTCGCCCACGTAGGTCAGGTGGGAGATCTTGGTGCCGTCCCCAATGGTGGAGTTTTTCAGTTCCACGAAGTCGCCCACCTTGACGTGAGGACCCACATGGCAGTGGGGGCGGATATAGGCAAAGGGGCCGACGGTGGTGTCGGACTCCACCGTGCTCTCGTTGAGCTGGGAGGAATTGACCGTCACCCGGTCGCCCACGGTGCAGTCCCGGATCATGGTGTTGGGACCGATCTCACACGCCTCGCCGATCACGGTGGCCCCCCGCAGGATCGTGCCCGGCAAAAGGGCGGTGCCCCGGCCCACCCGGACGTTGGGCCCCACATAGACCGCGTCGGGGTCCACCACCCGGACGCCCTGGCGCACCAGCCGGGCCACGGTCAGCTTGCGGGCAACCACCTGGACGTCCATCAGGTCCAGACGAGACTCCAGCTTATAGACCGAGCGTCCGCTCCAGTCGGCGCCTTCGCACAGCTCCGGACCGGCCTGCCGCAGCGCGTCCTCAAAATCCCCGAACGCGCCCTCGGCCAGCGTCTGTTTCAGGGCGGCGGCATCCAGGGGGAAGACGCCCGTGGGCATCATGTTTCGGGACAGCGGCTCCCGGGAGATCAGGCGCTGCGCGCCCACGTCGGTCAGAAAGACCGGGGCGGTGAATACCACCACACGGCCGGTCAGCTTCTCCAAAAAGGAGGAGAGCTTCTCCAGCGCGTTTTCGTCGCCGGTGGTGACGAATTCCGCTTGCTCGGGGAAGCATTGGGCCGCGGCGGACCGGTCATCCTCGTGGCAGACCACCAGAAAGCGGTCCAGTCCCGCCGCCTGTAAGGTCTGGGAGAGCCATGCCGCCGCCGGGTCGAACAGAATGTCTTCCAGCATCAAGGTGCCCGTATGGTCTTTGGTGAGAAAAATGATCGCACCGTTCCCGTTTGTATTGCTCAAGGCTTTGATCACCCTTAATCATTCAGATTCGCGCGGATAGCAGACCATATTATAGCAGAAAGGAACTCCTTTGGCAACGGAAAACCCACCCGAAAAATGCCTTTTTCCGGACAGAAAGAGAGGCGGGTTTTTGACATATGTGTGCGTGGGAGAAAGACAGCGTGCCGGGGGTGTTCAGAAAATCGTAAGAAAGTCTTAAGGAAAAGCGGCTTGTTTCTCCCGCGGCGGCAGGATATACTGAACTGTACTAAGCGGAATAATACAGTTGCATCAAGGAGGAGGGTAGACGTGATCAGTCTGAATTATCGGGACGCGAGACCCATTTATGAGCAGGTAAAGGACGGTCTGCGCCACCTGATGGTGACAGGGGCTATCCTGCCCGGCGACAAGCTGCCGTCGGTGCGCTCGCTGGCCTCGTCCCTGGCCATCAACCCCAACACCATCCAGCGGGCGTATGAGTCCCTGGAAGGGGAAGGGTACCTGTACACCGTGGCGGGGAAGGGTTCCTTTGCCGCCGAGCAGGAAAATGTGGATGAACAGCGGCGAAAAGCGCTGCTGGCGCAGTTTGACGAGGCGGCGTCCGAGCTGCTGTTCCTGGGCATGACGGCCCGGGAGCTGGCGGACCGCCTCCACCAGGCGGAGGCGGCAGGCGCCCGTGACCGGGCGCCTGCCCGGGAAAACAGGAGACAGGAGGAGGCGCAGCCATGATCGAAGTAAACAATGTAGTCAAGAGCTTTGACGGGTTCCGTGCCCTGGACGGGCTGACCATGACGGTGCCCACCGGGGCCATCTACGGCCTGGTGGGTCCCAACGGCGCGGGCAAGTCCACCATCCTGCGCCATATTACCGGCATTTACCGGCAGGACGAGGGTACTGTCACGGTGGACGGACAGACGGTCTACGAAAACCCGGCGGTGAAGGCCCGCCTGACGGCCATCCCCGACGAGCTGTACTACTTCCTGTCGGCTTCCACCCGGGATATGATGAAGTTTTACAAGGGCTTCTATCCCAAATTTGACGAAAAGCGGTATCAGGCGCTGAAGGATGTGTTTACCACCGTGGACGAAAAGCGGCCCATCCGCCGCCTGTCCAAGGGAATGCAGAAGCAGAGCGCCTTCTGGCTGGCTCTGTGCTGCCGGCCCGACTATCTGATCCTGGATGAGCCGGTGGACGGCCTGGACCCGGTCATGCGCCGGCAGGTGTGGAGCCTGCTGATGAACGACGTGGCCGAGCACGGCACCACGGTGCTGGTGTCCTCCCACAACCTGCGGGAGCTGGAGGACGTGTGCGACCATGTGGGCATCCTGTCCAGAGGGAAAGTGCTGGTCGAGCGGTCCCTGTCCGACCTGCAGGGCAACGTGGTCAAGATGCAGGTGGTGTTCCAGGAGAAGGAGCTGCCCAGGCTGCCCGAGGACATGGAGGTGCTCCATGTGTCTCAGGTGGGCCGTATCCACACCCTGATCGTCCGGGGACGGGCGGATGAGGTCACCAACCGGCTGGCGGTGTACGCCCCCATCCTGCTGGAGGCCCTGCCCCTGACCCTGGAGGAGATCTTTATCTACGAATTGGGAGGTGAGGACTATGCGGTCCGCGAGATCGTGGTTTAATGTTACCCTGTTTCATAAAAATATGGCCCGGTTCTGGCCCATCTGGGGGCTGTATCTGGTCATTTGGCTGTTCCTGCTGCCCGTGAACCTGATCCTGGACAATTCTCCCGCCCTCTATTTCGCACAGAGGGGCGTGCTGAGGACGATCCCCTATGTGGGCCTGGGCATGTCCGTCGTGTTCGCCCTGCTGGCGGCGTGCGCGGTGTGGTCCTACCTGTACAACAGCCGCTCCGCCTGTCTGATGCACAGCCTGCCCATCCGGCGGGAGGGACTGTTTTTGACCAATTTTCTGTCCGGTATGGCCTTCTTCGTGGGGCCGAACCTGGCGGTGTTTCTGCTGACCCTGTTGGCGGAGACGGCCAAAGGGCAGGTAAATGTAGGCGCTCTGGTCATGTGGCTGTTCAGCGTGACCCTGATGGAGCTGTTCTTCTTCTGCTTTGCCACCTTCTGCGCCATGTTCACCGGCCATATTCTGGCTCTGCCCGCGTTCTATGTCATCCTGAATGCGCTTGTGGTCGGCTTGGTGTGGCTGCTGGACCTGACGCTGTCCCGCTTTGTGTTCGGCTACACGGGGATCAACGGGCTTTGGCGGGCAGCCGAGTGGCTGACCCCGGTTTGGAAGCTGTGGAGTTACCTGGAAGTGCGGCAGATCACGGAGATCGGTGCGGAGGTGGAGACCTATCGGTTTGTCGGCCTGGGGTACATCCTGATCTATGTGTTCTTCGGACTGCTCCTGGCCGCCGTGGCCCTGGCGGTGTACCGCCGCCGGGATATGGAGCGGGCGGGCGATGTGGTCACCGTGTCCCCCATGCGCCCGGTGTTCCAGTACGGCGTGGCCTTCTGCTGCGCTCTGGCCTTCGGCTCGCTGCTTTATGAGATATTCAACGGCACCCTGCCCAAAGGGGCGTGGACCCTGCTGGCCTTCATGCTGCTGTGCGGCGCGGTGGGCTACTTTGTAGCCCGGATGCTGCTGGAAAAGTCCTTCCGGGTATTCCATTGCTGGAAGGGGTGCGTGCCCTTTCTGGCCGCGCTGGTGGTGCTGGTCTGCGTCATGGAGTTCGACCTGACCGGCTTCGAGCGGCGGGTGCCCGAGGAGGATGCTGTGGCGTCAGTGGAGATTTGGGGCATTGATACCAAGCCCTATGACACGGCAAACTACGGGGCCATTGTCAGCGCGGACCCGGAGGTGATCCGGGCGGTGCTGGCGGCACACCGGGCCATTGTGGAGAATAAAGACGCAATCGAAGCGGTTCAAAGCGACGGGATCGGGGCCTGGTGGACGGAAGACGAGGCGGAGTATTCCGTCCAGACAAGGGGCTGTTCCGGCTTTTGGGTGCTCTACACCATGGAAGACGGCGGGATGGTCGAAAGAAATTACAGCATTCCTGTCTTCGCGTCGGAGCTGAACGACCCGAATTCCGTGACCGCCAAGCTGGACGCGCTGATCAACCTGCCCCAGGTGGTGGGGGACCTCTACGGGCTCAGCGGCAAGTCGGCGGACGATCTGGTCTCAGTGACCCTGACCGACTATGATTATAGCCCTGTGAACGTGAACCGGGACGCCTATGCGCGGGTGTTTGAGGCGGTGCTGGCCGATCTGGAGGAGGGGGGCCTGGGACGGCGCTACCTGATGGACGACGAGGAGCGGATGAACAACTGCTTCGTCAACGACCTGGAGTTTACCTTCTACTACAACGCGCCCGGTGTGACAGACCGTTCTGCGGAGGAAACCGCTCCCACCACAAGGAGCATCACGGTGACCCTGCAGACCACCGCGAAACACACCCTGGCGGTGCTGGGGGAGCCGGGCGTGCTGGACGATCCGGCGCGGCTGCTCACCAAAGCGCAGGATGAAACAACCGCCGCGGCGTTGGAGGAAACCGAAAAAATCGGTCAGGACATCGACCTGGACGATGATACCTGGGCTGTTCTCGGCGAATAAGAAACTCCTCTGGCCCCAGCGCTCCGGAAATCCGCGGGCGCCGGGGCCAAATTGCCGTTTATGGGAGTAAAAAAGTGTAAGTTCCCGGTTGATTTTTATATTCGGGCGGTATATAATTTCGATATAGGATTGCCCCTCTGTTGGGGATCAAAATATTTGGAGGTCAAAAAAATGAGAGACATCTATGTCGTCAACTGCTGCCGTACCGCCGTGGGTTCCTTCGGCGGCTCCCTGAAGGACACCCCCGCCACCGATCTGGGCGCCGTGGTCGTCAAAGAGGCTCTGAACCGCGCCGGCGTCAAGCCTGAGCAGGTCGATGAGCTGATGTTCGGCTGCATCCTGACCGCCGCTCAGGGTCAGAACCCCGCCCGCCAGGTCGGCATCAAGGCCGGTCTGCCCTTCTCCGTGCCCGCCTACACCGTCGGCATGGTCTGCGGCTCCGGCATGAAGTCCGTCATCGAGGGCGCCCGCGCCATCGCTGCCGGCGACGCTGAGATCGTTGTGGCCGGCGGCACCGAGAACATGTCCGCCGCTCCCTATGCCCTGCCCGCCGAGCGCTGGGGCGCCCGCATGGGCGACAAGAAGGTCGTCGACACCATGATCAAGGACGGCCTGTGGGACGCTTACAACAACTACCACATGGGCACCACCGCCGAGAACATCTGCGACGTGTGGGGCATCACCCGCGAGGAGCTGGACGCGTTCGGTCTGGCCTCCCAGCAGAAGACCGAGGCCGCTCAGAAGGCCGGCAGGTTCGATGACGAGATCGTTCCCGTCATGGTCAAGAAGAAGAAGGAAATGGTCGAGTTCAAGGTGGACGAGTTCCCCCGCGCCGGCACCACCGCCGAGGCTCTGGCCAAGCTGAAGGGCGCGTTCCCCTGCGGCCCCGAGGGCGTGGAGGACGAGATCGTTCATACCTTTGACGTCACCGAGGTCCACGAGGCTGACGCCAAGAAGCACACCCCCCGCGTCACCGCCGGCAACGCTTCCGGCATCAACGACGGCGCTGCCGCCATCGTTCTGGCTTCCAAGGAGGCGGTTGAGAAGTACGGCCTGAAGCCCATGGCCAAGCTGGTGAGCTGGGGCCACGGCGGCGTCGACCCCAAGATCATGGGCGTCGGCCCCGTTCCCGCTTCCCGTCAGGCGATGGCCAAGGCCGGCCTGACCATCGAGGACATCGACCTGGTCGAGGCCAACGAGGCCTTTGCCGCCCAGTCCATCGCGGTCGCCCGTGAGCTGCACTTTGACATGAGCAAGGTCAACGTCAACGGCGGCGCCATTTCCATCGGCCACCCCGTCGGCGCTTCCGGCGCCCGTATCATCGTCACCCTGCTGCACGAGATGCAGAAGCGCGACGACGCCAAGAAGGGCTTGGCCACCCTGTGCATCGGCGGCGGCATGGGTGTCGCCACCATCTTCGAGAAGTGCTGATCTTGTTGTAATTTGTGATCGGGCGGGAAGCGATTCCCGCCCGACCGCGCGCACATATTCTATATTTTAAGTAGGAGGTATTCTCATGCCTAAGTTTATTTCTGTGCAGGAGACCGCGGATCTCGTCAAGGACGGGATGACCATTGCGATCGGCGGCTTCCTGGGCTGCGGCAACCCGCACCACGTCATCGACGCGCTGGTGGAGAAGGGCGTTAAGGACCTGACCATCATCGCCAACGACAGCCCCGCCGCCGGTTACGGTCTGGCCAAGCTGATCGACAACCATCAGGTCAAGCGCCTGATCGCCTCCCATGTGGGCCTGAACCCCAACGTGGCCACCCAGATGAACGACGGTTCCATGGAAGTCTGGCTGATCCCCCAGGGCTCCCTGGCTGAGATGATCCGCGCCGGCGGCGGCGGCCTGGGCGGCGTGATCACCCCCACCGGCCTGGGCACTCTGGTCGAGGAGTCCCCCCTGGTCCACTCCAAGATCGAGATCGACGGCAAAGAGTATCTGGTCATGAAGCCCGTCCACGCCGATGTGGCCCTGATCAGCGGCTATAAGGTGGACAAGGCCGGCAACGTCTGGTACAAGGGCACCAGCCGCAACTACAGCACCGTGGTCGCCACCGCCGCCGACGTCGTGATCTGCGAGGCGGACAATGTGGTCGAGATCGGCGAGATCGAGCCTGAGAACGTCATGACTCAGGGCATCTTTGTGGACTATATCGTGGACGGAGGTAAGCTGTAATGGATAAGAATCAAATCAAAGCCACCATTGCCGCCCGTGTTGCCAAGGAGCTGAAGGACGGCGACGTGGTCAACCTGGGTATCGGCATCCCCACCCTGGTCCCCAACTATCTGCCCGAGGGCGTGAAGCTGACCCTGCACGCCGAGCTGGGCTGCGTGGGCGCGGGCGCCAAGCCCGATGAGGAGCATGTGGATCCCTACATCGTGGACGCGGGCGGCTCTCCCTCCTCTGTGGCCCTCGGCGGCTCCTTCATTGACAGCGCCACCTCCTTCTGCATCATCCGCGGCGGCCATGTGGACGCCACCATCCTGGGCTGCCTGGAGTGCGACGAAGAGGGCAATATGTCCAACTGGATCATCCCCGGCAAGAAGTGCCCCGGCATGGGCGGCGCCATGGACCTGGTGGTCGGCGCCAAGAAGGTCATCGTGGCTATGGAGCACACTGCCAAGGGCGCTCCCAAGATCCTGAAGAAGTGCAAGCTGCCCCTGACCGCCCAGAAGGTCGTCAGCATGATCATCACCGAGATGGGCGTGATAGAAGTCACCCCCAACGGCCTGGTGCTGACCGAGATCAACCCCGAGTTCACCGTCGAGCAGGTCCAGGAGGCCACCGAGGCCACCCTGACCATCAGCCCCGACCTGAAGCCCATGTGCTGAGATAGCCGCACGGTCATAGAATGACGAGCCGCATCCCGCTTGGGATGCGGCTCGTTTTTTGCGCGTCAGGGGAAGAAAGGGGAACCGCCCGCCGGCCGGATCAGGATAAATGGCGTGAGCTGCCGGCACTGCCCGGCGGGATTGTCCTGCAGCAGAGCAGTGAGAAAGGAGTTTGGCTGGGTCAGGACCGGCGCCTTGCCCAGCAATTCTACATTGAGGGCATTGGCGTCTACAATGATGGAGGGAATGCCGGTTTCCCGGTAGATCCGCCGGCACACCTGATCCGGGTTGCTGGGGATGCGGATGCCGACATGGGCGTATTCGGGAATTTCCTTTCCGTAAAATCCGTCCAGACCGGCGATCTCCCGCCCGGTCAGGCGATAAAAGGTGCCGTGCACGCCGCGCAATTTGTCAATCCCTGCCCGCAGGGCGGCCCAAACTACCCGCCTCGTTCCGCAGGAATCGATGGCGAACTGCATCTTGTAGGGGTTTCCCGCGCCCGGCCCGGCCGATGTGCGGTGAACAAAGTGAACGAGCAGGCGGGCCAGCAGGCCGGGGTGGAGCTCTTCTTCCCGTATGACGCGCCCCTGGCACAGTGCGATCACCTTTTCGCTGATGGCCAGCAGATCGCCGGGGCGGTAACAGGGGAAGACATAAGCGCGGATCAGAGTGAGATAGTCTTCTCCCTCGGTGACAAAATGGGTGTGTATGGCGTGGCGAATGTAAGATTTTCCATCCACCTGGACGGTGAGGGCTTTGCCCGGGTTGACGTGGTAGAGCATTTTATCATCTCCTTGGTATTTGAGGAGATGGTATGCTGAAATGCCATCGAAACCACATCAAAAAGAAGTCGTTTTTCCGTCAAAAAAATGAAGAAAAACTGTCATAGGATGAACGACAAAGGGCAGTGTTTTGGGGACCTGGCACGAATCCCTTGCCCGAGACTTGGCCGCCTTGTGCGGAAAGGCGGGAGAAGGGAGGGCTTTTTGACATCCTGAAGGAGCGCGGCGGGAAGCGGTATTATTCGCCGCGCAGGCGGATCAACTGATCGTAGACCCATTCGGGGGCCACGCCCTTTGCGTTGACACGCACGAGGATGTTCCCGTACTTCACGCTGAAGTCCATGCGCCAGCCGTCGGTGTCTCCGGCGTCGTTGATTTGGTAGGATCTGGCATAAACGGCGTCCAGAGTCAGTTCGTCCGCGTCAAAAATAGGATTGTCTACAATCGCCCGCAGTTCCTCCGGCACAGAGTCCGCCCGGGGGATGGGATAGAGGGACAGATCGTAATTTTCGGTATCCTCCACGCCGGTGAGCCTGGCCGCGTCATCTTCGCTGAAATAAGAGACCTTCCAGCTTAAGCTGTCGTAGTATCCTCGGGTCCAGAGGCCGGACAGATTGTCAAAATTCTGATCCTTGTAACGGCGGATGGATTCCTCGGCAAAGCCCGCGGGGGTGGTGTTCAGCATATACGCTCCAAAGTCGGGATCGTCCAGCGCTTCTTCCTGTGTCAGTTCCCGGTCAAACCACTCGGGGACCGCCTCGGCGGTGACGGCGGAAAGATCGGGGCCGTCCTCCGGGTAGTAGGTGAAGCACTCCAATACCTGTCGGAAGGCTTCCTTGGCCTGCTCGAGGCCGGCGGGATCATTGCCCGCCGCGGTCATTTCGAAAGAGAAGAAGCGTCCGTTTATTTTGGCGTTTGCTTCCAGGAAAACGCCGGCCGATCCCGCGTCGTATTGATAGATCGTGTACTCCACATCGCCGCACCGGGAGATGACCGGCTCATCGGTGAGGATGTAGTCGCGGACTTGCGCGGTTTCCGAGATGGTAACAGAGACGACGGTATCAGGAAGGGGGGTCGTGACCCTTAAATAAACCGCGACCAGGCTTCCTTCTCCGTCGAATCCCGCGTTGCCGGAGTAGCCCATCCACTCCGTTTTCCTGCCGGGTTCGACCGCCGCAAGTTCCGGTTCATTCAATTCTTCGGTAAAATACCCCGGAATGGACAGCCGTGCAGCGTCAAGCGCCGCAGTCACATCATTGTAATTGACCGTCCATGTCCGCTGCGGTCCGCTCACGTTTTCGTTTTCGTCGGTAACACCCGGCGTGTTTTGGGGCGGCGTGGCATCGGCAACGGGCGGCGCCGGGCTTTTCCCGGGAAACAGGGTGGGGGCAAGGGCGGCGGCCGCAATGACCAGGCAGATGCAGGCGGCGGTGATCGAGCTTTTCCAATGCCTGCGCCGGGCGGCCGGATTTGCTTCGCTGCGCTCCAGGATCTCGTCGTCGATCCCGCGCATACTTTCAAACAATTGATTTTTGTTGATCATAGATAACCCTCCTTTTTCAAATATGCTTTCAACTTTTGACGGGTTCGGCTGAGAATGACCATCACATGGTTCGGGGAAAGACCATAGCGCTTTGCGATGGCGTCGATCGGCTCGGCAAAGAAATATCTGCGCACAAAGAGATCGCAGTCGCGCTCCGGAAGCGTGTGGACGAACCGGTTGACCGTTTCCTCCAGCTCCCGGGCCAGGAACCGGCTTTCCGTGTCGCTGTCCGAGGAGACGCATTCGCCCAGCTCGTCGAGGATCAGCTCGGCTTCGCCGCCGCCCCGTTTCCCGGCTGTCTGGGCCTTGTATTTGTCAAAGGCGAGGTTGCGTGTGATCTTCGCCAGAAACATGCGCAGCCGGGCGGGACGCTGGGGAGGGATCGCGTTCCAGGCGCGCAGCCAGGTGTCGTTCACACATTCCTCAGAGTCTTCTCTGCTGTGCAGAATGTGATCTGCGACCGTCCGGCAGTAAGCGCCGTACTTGTCGGCAGTCTCCGAGATCGCCGTTTCGCTGCGCTGCCAATACAGCGCTATGATTTGGTTGTCCGTCATGCGACCACCTCCCGGTATTCATTGAAAGGGCCTTTCACTCCTATAAGACGACGGAGAGAGGAAAATCTTACAGACCTTATTATAATTTTTCTTCGACAAAGGCACAAGGATCGGCCGCGTATCAAACAGGGCGCGGCCTCTTTTTTGCGGCAGGAGGGGTATATTTTGGCGTGAGAATGGCAGATTAAAAGGACAAGCAGATAGAGGAAGGGAGGAGTAACATGGGCTTTTTTGGAAGAAAGCGGGACTGGGTCCCGCCGCATCCCCGGGAAGAGCCGCGCATCAACCTGCCGCTGACGGTGGAAAGCCTGCGGGAGGTTTTTCAGGGGTGTGTGGACTTCACGGTCCGCCCCCTGGAGCTGCACGGCGACCCGGAGCGGGTGGTGACCCTGTGCTTTGTCAGCGGTATGGTGCGGCTGGAGCGGGCCTGTGATTATGTGCTTCGTCCCCTGGCGCAAAACGACGCGCTGGCCGACTGCACGCTGGAGCAGGCGTATGAGCGGATGCAGGCGGGCGGCGTATACGACCTGACCGTCAGCGAGCGCAGGACCATGGACGAAGCGGTGAACGCCCTGATCAACGGCGACTGCCTGCTGATCTTCGAACGGGGGAAGGCATTGTCCTTCTCCACCGGAACGGAGGAAAAGCGCTCCATCTCCGACCCGGAAAATGAACCGGTGATCAAAGGAGCCAAGGACTCCTTTGTGGAAAGCGTGCGCACCAACACCAGCCTGGTGCGCCGCCGTCTGCGGGCGCCCGAGCTGAAGGTGAAGGAACAGATCGTGGGCCGCCAGAGTTTGACTCCGGTGGACATTTTATATATTAAAGGTATCACAAACCCCGAATTGGTGGCGGAGACGGAAAAGCGCATCGAGGCCATCGACATCGACGCGCTGCTGATGACCGGGAACCTGGAGGAGTATATCGTGGACGAGGTGGACACCTCCTTTCCGCTGATCGCCTACACCGAGCGGCCCGACCGGTTCTGCTCCGGTTTGGTGGAGGGGCGGGTGGGCGTCCTGATCGACGGCATTCCCCTGGGATACCTGCTGCCCGGCACGGTGGGGCAGTTTTTCAAGACCAGCCAGGACAAGTCGGAGAACTGGATGGTGGCCTCCGCGCTGTCCGTTCTGCGGTATGTGTGTATGCTGATCACCCTGTTTCTGCCCAGCCTCTATGTGGCGGCGGTCACCTTTCATCCGGAGATGATCCCCCTGAAGCTGGCCCTGTCCATCAACGCCGCCAAGACCGACGTGCCCTTTACCACGGTGTTTGAGGTGCTGATCATGCTCCTGGCCTTTGAGGTGCTCCAGGAGGCGGGGCTGCGTCTGCCCGCTGCCATCGGGCAGACGGTGTCCATTCTGGGCGGCCTGGTGGTGGGCACCGCGGCGGTGGAGGCCAAGATCGTCTCGCCCGCTGTGCTCATTGTGGTGGCCATCGCGGGCATCGCGGGGTACACCATGCCCTCCCAGGATTTTGCCATGGCCCTGCGCATTTGGCGCTTCCTGCTGGCAGTCGCGGCCAGCATAGCCGGGTGCTTCGGCATGGTGTTGGTGGGCGCGGCGCTGGTCTGCCGCCTGGCGTCTTTGGAGAGCTTTGGGGTAGCCTATCTGACGCCCTTTGCCTCCAACGCAGGGGAGCAGGTGGAGGGCCACGCCGTTTTGCGCCAGCCGCTGCCCAGGGTCAAACTGCGGGAGAAATTCTTAAACACGAAAAACAGGAGGAATCAGGGTTGAAGCGAATGCTGCTGTGTCTGCTGGCCTTTTTGCCCCTGGCCGGCTGTCAGGCGCTGCCTTTTGCCCGGGAGCTGGAGGCCACGATGCTGGTCCAGGTGCTGGGCGTGGACTGGACGGACCAGGGCGTGACCCTGACGGCGGTCAGCGACCCGGACACGGGAAGCGGAGACGGCGAAGCGGAGGTGCTGTCCGGGTCGGGGCGCGACCTGGCCGAGGCTGAGACCGCTTTGAAGGGGGCGGGGGAGGAGTATGTGGCGCTGACTCATGTGACCCAATTGGTGCTGGGCGCGGACAGCGACCTGCCCGCTGTGCTGGAGGCCGCTCTGGAAGAACCCGCCCTGGGGCAGGCCGCGACGGTTTGGCTGACGGCGGGCACGGCCAGGGAGCTGCTGGAAGGGGCGGGGGGCGGAGCCAAGCGCCTGTCCTCCATTGAGCTGAACAGCGGGGTAAAGCCGGTGACCGTCTTGAAAAGCCTGATGCGGCTGGAGGAAGAGGGGCTGGTGGAGCTGCCCCTGCTGGCGCTGACCGGGGAGACGCTGACCCCGGCGGGAACCGCGCGGATCCGGGAGGATAACGATGAAACGTGATATGCTCTCCATGCGTCAGATGATGGTGCTGCTGGTGACAGCGCTGCTGGCTCCGGCGTCTGATCTGCTGCCCATCCTGACCGCCCGGAAGGCGGGGAGCGGAGGGTGGCTGGCTGTTTTATGTGCGCTTCCGCTGCTTTTGATCGCCCTTTGGGCGGTGAGCGGGATCGTCCGGGATGGCGGAATCGTTCGGACACTGGGCAAGATACCGGGCGCATTTATTATAATTGTGTACCTTGCCTGGACTCTGCTGACCCTGGCGCTGGCCCTGCGCCAGAGCGTGGCCAGGCTGGCGGCCATTTACGGGGAGCGGCCGGCGCTTTCTTTTTCGGCGGCGCTGCTGGCCGTGGCAGTGTGGATGGGATGGGGAAAAACCGCCGCGCTCGCCCGGGCGGGGGAGATCTTTTATCTTGCGCTGGCGGTAGCGCTGGCGGGATTGCTGTTTTTGGCCGTCTTTCAAATCGAAGGGAAGAACCTTGCACTGTCTATGGAAGAAGCCGCTGCCCTGCCGGGAAGCGCCGTGTCGGCGGGCGGGTTGCTGCTGAATATCGTGCCGGCGGCGGCGCTGGGGAGAAAGATCGGCACAGGAGCGAAGAACGGCCGCCGGGCCGTGGGATGGACCGTGGCATTCTGCGTAGTGATCACATTACTGCTGGCGGCCGTGATCGGCTGTCTGGGGGCGCAGTTAACGGTGCGGCTGCCCGCGCCTTTTTTGATCATGACACAAGGTTTGGGGATTCAGGGCGCCTTTCAGCGGATCGAGGCCCTGGTGGCGGCACTGTGGGTGTTGTCAGACCTGATGCTGATCAGCTTGCTGCTCCACGCCTGGCGGGAACTGGCCGGGCAGATGCACAAGGGCAAATGGAACCGCTGGAGCGTTCTTCCAGCGGTTGTTGCCGCGGCGGCCATCGGGTGGATATTCTTTGGAGGGATAGAGGAGACTCGGACTTTTTGTGAGAATGTATTGCCTGCGGCGGGATTGGTTTTGGGATTGCTGATTCCGCTTTTGGCGCGGATCTTTCTGCGGCTTAAAAAGAATGGCGGATAGAAGGCGAGCAGGTTTTGTGTCTCCATTTCTCATATAAACCGAAGATATTGTGGTAAGGAGAAAAAACGAAAAAATTAAGTAAAAAAGTGTTGACAAACGGGCATTGTTTTGGTATATTAATCGAGCGCCTGTTGA
>X355_Hoffmanns_Two_toed_Sloth__coassemble_1819_pt1 | contig 137552 bp, 138 predicted proteins | sample X355_Hoffmanns_Two_toed_Sloth__metabat2_high_PE_003 | metagenome-assembled genome bin X355_Hoffmanns_Two_toed_Sloth | reverse complement strand
CATATAAATGAAAAAGCCCAGCTTTTGCTGGACTTTTTCGACAGACTGAGGCAGGCTTGCAATATGCAAGCCTGCCCGTGTCTTGTGTTGACAAAAAAGATGCGCCTAAAAAGCTGTGCGCTTCAACGGCCTCACACTAAAATATCTCTACTTACTGCTGAAACTCAAAAATTTATTTGGCTTTGGCTGGGACACTTAAAATTGCATCTGTAATATTATTTACTGCTTCTCAGTTTTCTGAAAAACCAGATTTTTCAACCAGTTCTTTCGCAATTGCTTCTTGATCAACCTTTAATTTATCCAGCAAAAAGCTGTGCCTGATTTCGAAACTCTTAAACACTACTCAGAAATATCGTCATTGGAACGCTTCCACAAACTTCACTGTTCCTTTCAGGTGACTCAGCAGATTACAATATGACTTCGTAAAATGGGTTCTGCAATTCGATATACAACGGGCAGGCAATCTCCGTTCCACCGTCAAAGCAAAAATAGCCATGATTCAAAAGGCCGATGCATCTCTGCCCACCTCCAGAAATACACCGGCCACCAGCCAGTTTTCGGATATGGGAACAATTTGGATGATGGTAACGCCGGTTCGGTCTGGCTGGAATGATAAACTCTTTCAGTGTGGATAGCTCAAGGTTTTTGATTGGGTTATCATAGCGGCAACAATGATGCGGTACCACAATATAATCCACTTGAAATTTCGTTGGAAACTCTTCATACAGGCAGTCTGCCGGAAGCAATATTGATTTATCTTTTCTGACCAAACAGAGCAGACTTCGCGCGTTTTCACTAGTGGATTGAAACACATCCCTTTTTCTGGCATTTCCCTGATAGATTTCCAAATTTCTTATGGTAAGGACGTGTTTCACCTTATCAAATGGCGTCACATTATAATCGATGTTTCTAAGGAAGATACAGTGATCCGGCAAAAGCATATTCAGCAGATTTCTTTCCCCCGGCGAAGGGGCCGGGCGCTTTTCCGGCAAAATCCATAACCTCTGCACTGCCGCCTTGCTCATATATCGATAACCGTTGATGTGGTCAAAATCATAGTGGGAGATGACCGCAATCCCATTTTCATCAAGTTTTGCCAACTTGTTTTTTGCATAGCTTCTGTTGGCGACCGCTGAACTGCTTGACCTGACTCCGAGGTCAAAAATTGCCCATGGCTTTCTCTCCCGATTATATCCGAGGGCAAAGTTTGCTTGCCCCACATTCATACATTTTATCGAAACAATTTCATTCTTGAGTAAATCATTTTGCACCCTTCGCAGACAGTCCTCCGCATCAGCATATCCTGGGGCTTGACCATCCCCGTTCCAAAGGGAGTCATTATATTCCTTGATATAATGGTCGGCTAGCTCATTCAACTCGCTCAAAATTTGACTGGATACACTTGAACTACTTTGTTTGAAATAGTGGGTGGCCAGAAAATCATTGATCCAATCCACACCTTCCTCCGCAATCATCGGTTCCTGATACTCGTTTTCCCAGCATTTCTTGGTCAGATGACTTCGGAATCGCGCTTTCTCCATTAGATATTCGTTGTATCGTATGTAGTAATTCCCATACTGCTCAGTATAGGAGCGCATCTCATCCCACAGTTTCATTGTGTAAACTTCAACTATATATCGTTCACAGTCAAATTCCCGAACCCGATAAGTGGTGACACGCTCATCCATATTTTTCACCTGATTTCATAATATCTCAGCATTTATAAAGGCACCTTATTTTAAATATTATACAATAATACTTCATCTTTAGCAACTAAGACGTTACATTTACCTCTCAAATAAAGGAGAACGATATCTGACTGTCTTTCTTGGGTGCCCAGCTTTGTCATAATCCATATTGCACCGGAGATTCTTTTCAAACTGAGCGTCCATGTATACTTTTATGCCAACGATTGGAACATATTTTTTATTGGATAGGAGCTTATCCACGGCTGCCCTAGTCCATTTGGGGTTCCCTGTTGGAGATGGAATTCCTTTTGCAAAGAGCATATCTACGATTTTCCCCAAGCTGGCTCCAACAAGGTAGTATGCGAATATACTGCAGACAACATCCGCTTTTTCCTCATGAATGATGATTTCATTGTCAGCTAAAACATAGCCATATGGAAGTTTCATACTTGTCTCACCTTTCTAAAACATAAATAAAAGCCGGTTTAAGGAAGAACCCATCTCCTTAAATCTGCTTAGTAACCTGCCTAATATGTAATTGTAGTCAATTCATGACGACTTTTTTGTGCTATGTAGCCAAGTAAAAGCAAAGCCTGCGTATAACTAACGTTAAACGCAGGCTTTGTCTACTATGGTGGACCCAAAGGGACTCGAACCCTCGACCTCTCGGATGCGAACCGAACGCTCTCCCAGACTGAGCTATGGGCCCTTATAAAATTTTGGTATTTTTGAGTAATTGAAGTGTAGGAAAATTAAATTGTGCGATTCGGGGAGGCTGATATTATCAGCCGTTCCGCCGACATAGCACAAAGTGCGATGGCGGCGACGAAAAATTTTAGTGTTCGCACCCGTTGGCGGTAGGAAATTAGAACTTGCGGATGTGAACCGAATGGCAACCATCCGAGTTACGCCCCCAAAACGTGGGGCATATAACCGGCCCGCTTGCACTCCCAACTGAGCTACGAGCCCGTTTGCTCAATTTACATAATTTTAGAGGTTTGCTTTGTTGATTTTGCCAATTCGACAGGGCCTGCTTAGCGGACAGCTTGCTCTCCCAACTGAGCTATGGGCCCGTATGGGCGGCACGTGAGTTACGTGCCACATTTTGTAGAATTAACTTTTATGCGATGTGAACCGAATGGCAACCATCCGAGTTACGCCCCCAAAACGTGGGGCATATATATGGCCCGCTTGCTCTCCCAACCGAGCTACACCCCCAAGCGCCCCTTCAAAGGTTTGAGCGGTAAACGAGATGTATTGCAATTTGCGTCGAAGCTGGATATAATATTTTCAGAACAAATTTTGTAGAGAATTGCAATGAAAAACAAGAAGTCTCCCTTTGAGATAACAAATGCGATGATATATCTGGTGGCCGAAATTGCAAAGTTGGTCGGCAAGCTTACTACGCTGAATCCCCTGTCAGCAAACCCGACGCTTCGGCAGGCAAACCGCATTCGACGATCCACGGCTCCCTTGTCATTGAACAGAACACACTCAGTCTGGAACAGGTAACGGCTGTTTTGAACAGAAAGCAGGTATTGGTTCCGCCCAAGGATATTGCGGAGGTCAAAAACGCCTACGAGATTTATGAACGACTGGATGAACTTGATCCGTATTCCGTAGATGATCTGCTGGCGGCTCACGGTATTATGACCCGGGGCCTGGTGGAAGAGTAAGGCGTCTTCCACAGCGGTTCCGTTGGAGTGGTAAATCAGGAGGGACATATCCTACATTTTGATACGTACCGCAGTATGTCCCTGATTTGGTAATGGAATTGCTGGAGCGGGCTAAAAACAGCGATGTCCATATGTTGATCCGTAGTTGCGTGTTCCACTATGAGTTTGAGCTGATTCATCCCTTTGCCGATGGCAATAGCCATGTAGGTCGCCTGTGGCATACATCGTTACTTTCCAAATGGAACCCCGCCTTTGCCTGGCTGCCAGTGGAGTCTATGATCCACGACCGGCAGCAGGAATACTATGCGACCATCAACGCCTCCAACGATGCCGGGGTGTCCACGGTATTTGTTGAGTTTATGCTATCGGCCATCAAGGCATCGCTCATGGATGCAATCAAAACGAGTGATGAAATGAGCGATGGAAAGATGTATAAAGCGGCGATGCGGCGGAAGTTGATCGAGGAGTTCCTACACACCCATGACTATATCATGAACGCCGATGTTCGGGCACTATGCGGTGTGTCTGCGGCCACGGCTAATCGGATATTGGTTAAACTGACTGCAGAAGGAAGCCTTATCAAGTGCTCTAATAGGGGCCATTGGATATATAAAATGAGGACCCAAAAATAAATAAAACTTTTAAGGAGGTCTTTTCATGTCTTTAACAACATCTTATTTATCGTCTGTAAAAAAATGTTGAAGCAATCTTTAATTCAATGCTTGCCGCTAAAGCACCCGAGAAGTTTACTACAAAGTTTTTGGAAGACCTGGGTTTTAAAAGCAGTAGTGATCGGCTTTTTATTTCTATGCTCAAAGCCTTGGGATTCTTAGATAACAACGGAGTTCCTCAGCAAAGATATTTCGATTTTATGGATCAATCACAATCTAAGCGTATTGTCGCGCAAGGGATATCTGAAGCTTACGAAGATTTGTTTAATCTCCGTAAAGATGCTCAAAACCTTAACAACGAGGAAGTGAAAAATAAACTTAAAACCCTTACTCAGGGCCAGAAAGGTGACCGAGTAATTGAACAGATGGCGTCTACATTTAAGGCTCTCTGCAGTTATGCTGATTGGAGTCAAGTACAAGTTGCTTCTGGAACTTCTACAATCCATGATATTGAGGACACCCCCTTAAGTCAACGGCCTATGGGTACGGGTCAAACGCTCAGCACATCAAATCTTGGTTTGCATTACAATATTCAAATTCATCTTCCTGAAACAACTAATATGGCTGTATACGATGCCATTTTCCAAAGTCTAAAGAAACATTTGCTGTGAGGATATTATGATTATTGAAGATAAGCTTTATGCTTTTGTTATGCGCGGCGAATTGGCAAAAACATCTCTACAATCTACTGATATTGTGCCAAAATACACGTCATCTGAAGTAATCGCGAAAGAATATGCGAAGAGTCTCTCGTTGGATTTATTAGATGATGAATGTACTGAGGCCGCTAAGCTTATGGCAACTGTTTACACAGCGATCGCAACTTTTGAGAATATGGTGCGACAGTTTGTCGTTAAAATCCTGATGGAGCATGCGGGTGAAAGCTGGTGGGAAAAATGTGTCCCAGAAAAAATACGGAAAAACGCTGGGGGAAGAAAAGCTGATGAAGAAAAGCTGATGAAGAAAAGATTAAATGGCATAGAAATCGTGGCGATTCAATGATAAACTATGTAGATTTTGGTGACCTTGCTTCTATTATGCTCAAAAACTACGAATGGTTCGAGGTTTATATCATATCGATTGACTGGGCTAGGCAAATCTTTCAAACCCTTGAACGATCCAGAAATGTGATTATGCATAGTAGTGTCTTAGGTAGGCGCGATGTGGAGCGAATCGGAACGAATATACGGGATTGGATAAGTCAAGTAGGAGTCTAAAACATTTTGTTGATGAATAGCCGCCTATCTTCCTAAAAATTTCTTCGCTTACAATAACGGCAATGTCGCTACTCTATAGCCACCCGATGCCCGGACAAGCCTTTCCCTTCAAGGCTTTCCGGGCATCGTTTACATTAAGCGCGGCGGGATACATAGGAGCGGGATATCCCATACTTGGCGGCGATCTCACGCTGGGTCAGCGGTTCGGCGCCGTCCAGGCCGAACCGCATGCGGATCACGTCCGCCTCCCGCTCGGTCAGGCAGGCCGCCACGCATTTGCGCACCTTGATGCAGGAATCCTTCGCGTCCAGGTCCTCCAGCATGGTGTCGTCGACGCTGATCACATCCATCAGCGACAGGGCGTTCCCGTCGTTGTCCGTGTCCAGCGAATCGGACAGGGACACCTCGCCCTGCAGCTTCCGCGCTGCCCGGAAGTGCATCAGGATCTCATTCTCAATACACCGGGACGCATAGGTCGCCAGGCGCACATTTTTGTCCGGTTTGAACGTGGATATCCCTTTGATCAGCCCGATGGTGCCGATGGAGAGCAGATCATCCTGGTCCCGGTCCTGGGTATAGTATTTTTTTATAATGTGCGCCACCAGCCGCAGGTTGTGCTCGATCAGTTTATTGCGGGCCTCCATATCCCCTTGGGCCATGCGCTCCAGGTATTCCCGCTCCTCCTCCGCCTTCAGCGGCCGGGGGAAAGAACCTCCCCCCGACAGACGCAGGGTAAAAAAGGAACCGCTGAGGACCAACAGCAGCCAAGCAGAAAGCATTCACCCACCTCCTGCCTTACCATATGAGGTCTCGGCAAGTCCTTATGCAATCAGGGATCGCACCTGCCGCAGGGCGTATAGCCCGCCGTCACCGCCTCCTCCCGGCTGTCAAAATATACCCGGTTCTTTTCCGTGGGCAGGCCGCCGCAGCTTTCCCGGTGGAACACGTGGGAATTCAGATTTCCGATGTACCCGCTGCTCTCCGCCTCTTCCCGGCCCACGGCAGGCGCGGCGTCCTTCTCCGTGGTGAAGGTGACCGCCGTTCCATCGCTGAACGCCACCACCGTCCCCTGCTCATCGGTACGGTAGACCGTGACTTGGGCGTCGTACAGGCGGCTCATGACTTCCTCATGGGGATGCCCGTAGGAATTGTCCGCTCCCACCGAGATCACCGCGTACTGCGGCATCACTTCCCGCAGGAACACATAACTGCTGGAGGTGCTGCTGCCGTGGTGGCCCACCTTCAGCACGGTGGCGTCCAGATCACAGCCCGCCTCCAGCAGGTCCGCCTCCGCGTCACGCTCCATATCGCCGGTAAACAGGAAGGAGGTCTCCCCATAATCCACCCGCAGGACGATGGAGGTGTTGTTGGTGTCCTCATAGTCTTCTCTCGGACCCAGCACTGTCACCCGGGCGCTTCCCAGCGTGAAGGTATCGTCCGGTTCCGGGACCGTCAGCTCCAGCCCCTGCTGCCGGGTATACTTGGCAAAGTCGGAAAATGCCTTGGAGTCATACTCCGTCACCGGAGAAAACACCGTTCCCACCGTACAGGTGTTCAGCGGTCCGGACAGGCCGCCCACATGGTCCTCGTGGGCGTGGGTGCACACAATATAGTCCAGATATTCCACCCCCTGGCTTTCCAGATAGGACGCCACCAGGCTGCTGTCCGCCACGTTGCCTCCGTCGACCAGCATGGTCTGTCCGCCGCATTGGAGCAGGGCGCTGTCCGCCTGCCCCACGTCAATAAAGTGGACCGTCAGCCCGTCTCCCGTCGTCTCCGCCGGCTGCTTTACCTCCTGCTCCGGCATGCGGAACTCACAGCCGCTCAGGAGCAGCAGCGCTCCCAGCAGCAGGCAGGCGATTTTTCTTTTCATTTCAAGGTTCTCCTTCTCTCTGTGATCAAACCGGCGGACCGCACTCCACCCGCCGCCGGCCATGAGTGATCATACCATAATCCCGCCCGACAGACAACCCGCGCACTTACGAAGCAGCTTTCCGCTGCTTTATGGGCGGCCGGCTCCCCTCAATTTACGAATTTTCACGAAAATTCTCTTTCTATTTTGGCGGAAACGTAAAATTTGCGAAAAGCGGAAGCCCCTTTCTTTACGAGAAACTTTTTATTGTGTATAATTCATGATGGTTTTGTATGGTCTTTGTAAAATTGCGACGAATGTCAGATAGGGGACTTCAACGTGAGTTTGGCTAACATCATCGTCTTCCTCGGGGCGATTGCCACCTTCCTGTTTGGAATGAACACCTTGACCAGCGGCCTTGAAAAGCTGTCCAGCGGCCGTCTGGAGGGCCTGCTGGAGCGCTTGACCAGCAACATCTTTATGAGTGTTCTGGTTGGCGCTCTGGTCACCGGCCTGATCCACTCCTCGGCCGCCACCACCGTCATGTGCGTCGGCTTTGTGAACGCGGGCGTCATGAAGCTGGAGCAGGCGGTCGGCATCATCATGGGCGCCAACATCGGCACCACAGTCACCGCGCAGATTCTTCGCCTCGGCGATATCTCCTCCGACAATATCGTCCTGATGCTGCTGACGCCGGAGTACTTCGGCCCCCTGCTGGCGATCATCGGCATTCTGTTCTACCTTTTCTTCAACGGCGGAAAGAAAAAGACGTTCGGCCAGTTTTGCATCGGCCTGGGCCTGCTGTTCATCGGCATGAAGACGATGGAGACCGCCGTGGCCCCCCTTCAAGAAGTCCCCGAATTCGCCAACCTGTTTACCGCGTTCTCCAACCCCGCGCTGGGCATTCTGGCGGGCGCTCTGGTCACCGCACTTCTGCAGAGTTCGACCGCCTCGGTCGGTCTGCTGCAAGCTATGACGACCACGGGAGTCATCACCTTCAATGTCGCCGTCCCGATCATCATGGGTCAGAATATCGGCACCTGCATCACCACCCTGGCCTCCTCCGTGGGCGCCAGCCGCAACGCCAAGCGCACTGCCATGCTCCACCTGTTCTTTAATGTGATCGGCACCGCCGTCTTTATGATCGTCATCTACGGCGCTTACTTCCTTTTCTCCACGGCGGGCAGAGACCTGACATTCTGGACGCACACCATGAGCCGCGGTGATATCGCCACGTTCCATACCTTCTTTAACTTTGCCAGCACCATTTTGCTGCTTCCCTTCAACAAACTGCTGGTGCGCCTGGTGGTCAAGGTGATCCCCGGCGATACCAAGAAGGAAGAATTCTCCCTGCTGGACCAGCGCTTCCTGTCCACCCCCGCCATCGCGCTGGACAAGGCCCGTGAGACCGTGGTTCTGATGGGACGGGCCGCGCAAAAGAACTACCGCACCGCCGCCGACCTGTTGATCCACTACGATGAGCGCAAGCTGGAAAAGCTGCAGGAGGTCGAGGCCTCTCTGGACAATATGGAAGTGGCCCTGGACAACTATCTGGTGCGTCTCACCGACCGCGCCCTGTCCGACGCGGAGAGTCAAATGGTCTCCGAGCTGCTCCACTCCCTGTCCGATTATGAACGGATCGGCGATTACGCCGTCAATATCTCCGAATGCGCCACCGCGCTCCATGAACGCGGCATCTCCTTCTCCTCCGCCGCGCAAAAGGAGCTGCTTTCCCTGACCAGCGCCGTGGGCGAGGTGGTCGACAACACCGTCGACTGTTATGACCAGCACAGCCGTGAGATTGCTGTAAAGGTGGAGCCGCTGGAGGAAGTGGTGGACCTGATCTGCGACGAGCTGCGTGACCGCCATGTAGAGCGGCTGAAAAAGGGCACCTGCACCGTCGAACTGGGCACCCAGTTCCTGGAGCTGCTGTTCAACCTGGAACGTATCTCCGACCACTGTTCCAACCTGGCTTTCCGCATCGTGCGCGCGCTGTCCGCCAAGGATATCAACCTCGAAGATTCCCACAGCTATCTGAAGCATCTGCATGCCGGTGACTCGGAAGCATTCAACCAGATGTTCGCAAAGTATAAAGCGCAGTATTACACACCGATCGAATCGAAAGAATAACAAAAAAGGCCGCCGCAGAATCGTTCCTTCTGCGGCGGTCCTTTTTGTCTGTTGCAATGCTGCTTCTTAGTAGCAGATACCCTGCCAGAGCATGGCGTCGGCCACCTTGACAAAGCCCGCGATGTTGGCGCCGGCTACCAGGTTGCCCGGCATACCGTAGTCGGCGGCGGCCTGGGCGGCAGCGGCGTAGATGTTCTTCATGATGCCGTGGAGCTTCTCGTCCACTTCCTCAAAGGTCCAGTTCAGGCGCATGGAGTTCTGGCTCATCTCCAGGCCGGAGGTGGCCACACCGCCGGCGTTGGCGGCCTTGGCGGGGCCGAAGGGGATGCCCGCCTGCTGGAAGGCGGTCACAGCCTCGGGGGTGCAGGGCATGTTGGCGCCCTCGGCCACGTACTTCACGCCGTTCTTGATCAGCAGGGCGGCGGACTCGCCGTCCAGCTCGTTCTGGGTGGCGCAGGGCAGGGCCACGTCGCAGGGGATGGACCAGATGCCGTGGCAGCCTTCCACATACCGGGCGGTGGGCACATAGTCCAGGTAGGTCTTGATGCGGGCGCGCTTGACTTCCTTGATCTCCTGGATAATCTTGTAGTCAATGCCGTTGGGATCGTAGATGTAGCCGTTGGAGTCGCTCATGGCCACGACCTTGCCGCCCAACTGGGTGGCCTTCTGGTTGGCATAGGTGGCCACGTTGCCGCTGCCGGAGATGACCACGGTCTTGCCCTCGAAGGAGTCGCCGGCGGCGGAGAGCATCTCGTTGGTGAAGTAGCACACGCCGTAGCCGGTGGCCTCGGTACGGGCCAGGGAGCCGCCCGCGCCCACCTTCTTGCCGGTCAGCACGCCGGTGAACTCGTTGCGCAGGCGCTTGTACTGGCCGAACAGGTAGCCGATCTCACGGCCGCCCACGCCGATATCGCCGGCGGGCACGTCGGTGTCGGGGCCGATGTGGCGCTGCAGCTCGGTCATGAAGGACTGGCAGAAGCGCATGATCTCGCCGTCGCTCTTGCCCTTGGGATCAAAGTCGGAGCCGCCCTTGCCGCCGCCCATGGGCAGACCGGTCAGGGAGTTCTTGAAGATCTGCTCGAAGCCGAGGAACTTGATGACGGACAGGTTCACAGAGGGATGGAAGCGCAGGCCGCCCTTGTAGGGGCCGATGGCGGAGTTAAACTGCACCCGGTAGCCGCGGTTGACCTGGACCTTGCCCGCGTCGTCCACCCAGGACACCCGGAAGCAGACGATGCGCTCCGGTTCGACAATGCGCTCGATCACGCCCTGCTCCAGCAGCTCGGGGCGCTGCTCGATCACCGGCTCCAGCGACTCCAGCACCTCCAGCACGGCCTGCAGGAATTCAGGCTCGTGGGCGTTGCGGGAGGCCAGTCCCGCGTAGATCTCATTCAGCTTCGCGTTCTTCAAAGACATGATAACAAACTCCTTTGCTTGTTTTTTTAGGTTGTCTCGTTCATTATATTCCCAGGATCACTATATTGCAAGATTTTTTTGCGAAGTTGCAAAATTTGACGAATGATGCCCAAAAACGGGCGGCCAAATGGCCGCCCGTCAGGGGGAAATTGCAAAACGGAACGCTTTCAGGTCAGAGATTTCGGCCCAAATCCGTGGGGAAGCAGCTCGGCCAGGGACAGCCGCACGAATTCCCGGTCGCCCCGGGCCACCAGCACGGTCAGCTCCGGGCAGAACTCATACAGCATCTGCCGGCACGGGCCGCAGGGCCAGCAGTAATCGCCGCCGTTTCCCGCCACCGCCAGCATGGCCCAGTCGTCCCGGTGGCCCTCGCTGACCGCCTTGACCACTGCGGTGCGCTCGGCGCAGATGGTGGAGCCGTAGGCGGCGTTTTCCACGTTGCAGCCGGTGAACACGGTGCCGTCATTGCACAGCAGGGCGGCGCCCACGGGAAAATGAGAATACGGAACGTAGGATCGTTCCAGCATGGCAAAGGCCATGTCTACCAGTTCCCGGCCGCTCATGCGGTGAAATCGTAGCCATAATCAGGCCGCACGTCAAGGTCGATGATCTCCTGGGCGTCATAGAACTGCAGGTAGCGGCTGCGGGATCCGCGCAGGGTCCTGCCGTCGGGATGGAGCCGGTCGCAGATGACGGCAGAAATATCCGTCTTGACGTAGGAGAAGGACTCGCTGCCCACGCTGGCAAACACCCGGAAGCCCTGCTCCTGGAGATACCGGAAGATGGGGCCGGTGGTGTGCCAGTCGTCGCCGTCGGGCCGGGCGCCGTGGGGATAGAAGAGGATGGTGGTGGGTCCCACCAGGCTGCCCACCTCGTCCAGCCAGCGCTCGGTGTCGTTCTGCACGGTGGCCAGCGACTTGTTTGCCAGGTTGATATGACCCCAGGTGTGGGAGCCGAAGGTCCAGCCGGTCTCCTTCAGCCGCTCGATGACGGGCTTGACCGCCTCGATCTCCTTTTGCCGGTTAGCCTCGAACGCTTCCAGCTCGGCGGGATCGGTCACATCCCGGTCGGTCTGGGTGCGGTAGCCCAGGATGCCCTGATAGCCGGTCAGGGAGAAGATGGCCTTGGCGCCGTTCAGGGAGAAATCCGGGTGCTCCAGCACAAAGTTGTCCAGAATGGGGGTGGCGTCCAGCTCCTGGGTCAGGAAGGTCTCCCCAGTGTAGGGGTCGGTGCACTCGGCCCAAATCTGGCCGTCGTCCCCGACCAGCAGCTTGGAGGTAAAGCCCTCCTCCAACATATATTGATAATAGTTCACATCGTCAAAGGAGATAACCAGGGGCTTCTTGCCCTCGGGCAGCATCAAAGTGTTGCGCACCATGTGAGTGCCGGATTCGTCGGTGACCTCGCTCCACACATCCTCCATGGCCACCAGGATATAGCCCTTGTCATAGACGTTCTGGAGGATCTTGTTGTACTCGTCCACCGTCACCATCCAGTCGTCCAGGCCCTTCTGGTCCGTGGCGGAAACCGCGCCGGAAAAGGCGTATTCCGGATAGGCGATGATCGGGTGGAAGAACAAATGCTCCACCACCTGGTCCGGTCCCCAGGCCTGGGTCAACTGATCCTCCGACCAGTAGTTCTTCACTGCGTCGTAGGGGTCCACCTTGGGCGTAGGGGTGACCTCCGGCGTAGTGGGAGTCACCACCGTGCCGGGGTCGGTCACGCTGTCGCGGCCACCGCCGGGGGATTGATCCCCTCCGCAGGCGGAGAGGGCCAGGGCCAGGATCAAGCACAGGGCGGCACAGGAGAGCAATTTGCGTTTCATGGATGTGATCCTCCATTTCTCTGGTTTCTCTGTTGCTGCTATTGTACCGCAAGATCACAGCAAAAGCATCACAAATCTCTTACAATTTTTTAAAATATGCTCTTTGCATTCTTTAGTTGCCTTTCCCGGCAAAATATGATATAATATTGAAAATCGCCGCGCAAGAGATACAGGCATTTTGCAGTCAAAATGCCTGTTGTTATTGATTTTACGCCATCGTTGCGGCTTACAGTCCTGTTCTGCGGCGGAGAAGTCGGTGCGACGTCCATATTTTTCCCGGAGGTAACATTATGAGTCAGAATACCAAAGCACAGCGGCAGGCAAAGCGCCGGCAGGAGGACGCTGTCCTTAACCGGATCTTGATTTTGTTCGTCTGCGCCGTCGCTGTCGAGGCGGTCCTTCTCATTCTCAATCGTTTTCTCCCCGATCTCGCGGTTTTTCACTGGCTGACCATCCTGGTCCCCGCGGCCGCTGTGCTGGCCATGGTCTATTACCTGTTCCAGAGGGACTTTTTCTGTATCACCCTGATCTCCGCCGGCGGCATTTTCAGCCTGCAGCTCTACCGCAAGCTGTTTTTCGCCCACCCCTTCCGCATCCGGTGCGGCTTCGTGCTGGGCTTTGTCCTGCTGGCCGCCGCCGTGGTGGTCTTTATCCTCTTCCAGTGCAAGAAAAACGCGCTTCCCCGTCCGGTACAGAGCTTTTTATCCAAGGATACCAATTATCCCCTTCTGTACATCACCTGTGCTCTGAACGCCGTCCTGCTGGCCCTGACTTTGGCTCTGGGCAGCACCGCGGCCTATTATCTCCTTTTTGTCCTGGTGGGCTGGCTGTTTATTATGGCCGTCTACTACGTTGTCAAGCTGATGTGACGTCCTATGCTGCGGATCCAGAATTTGACCCTCCCGCCCGAGGGTACCCAGACACAACTCAAGAAAAAGGCGGCCAAGCTGCTGGGAGTCTCCCCCGACAGCTTCACCGCCTTTTCTCTTGCCCGCCAGTCCATTGACGCCAGAAAAAAATCCGACGTCCGACTGGTCTGTACCGTCGACGTTTCCCACCCGGCGGAGCAGACGCTGACGCTGCCCAAAAATGTCGTCCGCTTCACGCCCCAGCCCTACCGCTTCCCCCCGGTGCGCCGAACCGGTGCCCGGCGTCCGGTGGTGGTGGGCATGGGGCCCGCCGGGCTGTTCGCCGCCCTGCTGCTGGCCCGGGCCGGCATCCCCTGCCTGATCCTGGAGCGGGGACAGAGCGTGGAGCGGCGCGCCGCCGATGTGGAAGCCTTCTGGTCGGGCGGCGTGCCGGACCCCGAGTCCAACGTTCAATTCGGTGAGGGCGGCGCGGGCACCTTTTCCGACGGCAAGCTGACCACCGGCATCCACGACCCCCGGGTCAACGCCGTGCTTGACATTCTGGCCGCCGCCGGGGCGCCTGAGGACATCCGTTGGCAGCACAAGCCCCATATCGGCACCGATATTCTCCGCCAGGTGGTCACCAACATCCGCCGGGAACTGCTCTCCCTGGGCTGCGAGATCCGCTTCGGCCACCGGCTCGACGGCCTGGCGGTGCGCGGCGGCGCCTTGGCGGGCTTCACCGCCGTCGGCCCCGAGGGGGCCTATGAGGAAGCGTGTGACACGCTGATCCTGGCCCCCGGTCACTCCGCCCGGGATACCTTTGCCATGCTCCAACGCAGCGGCGTGCCCCTCGCCCCCAAGCCCTTCGCCATCGGCGTGCGCATTGAGCACGCCCAGGCTATGATCTCCCAGGCCCAGTACGGAGACGCTTGGCAGGCTCTGCCCCCGGCGGATTACAAGCTCGCCTGCCATCTGCCCGACGGCCGCTCCGCCTTCACCTTCTGCGTCTGCCCCGGCGGGCAGGTGGTGGCCGCCGCCTCTGAGCCGGGGCGGCTGGTGACCAACGGCATGAGCTGCCGCGCCCGGGACGGAGAAAATATCAACGGCGGCTTTCTGGTGGGCGTCTCCCCCGCCGATTACGGCTGCGCCGACTCCTCCTGCGACCCCCTGCTGGGCGTCGCTTTTCAGCGGGAGTGGGAGGAGCGCGCCTTCCGGCTGGGAGGCGGCGATTACCGCGCGCCGGCCCAGACCGTGGCCGCCTTCCTGGGCGGGAAGGAGCCCCCCGCTCCCCTTCGGCCCACCTACCGCCCCGGCGTCCGGACAGCGGAGCTGGACGGCTGTCTGCCCGCCTTTGTCACCGGCACCCTGCGCGCCGCCCTCCCCCTGTTCGGGCGAAAGCTGAAGGGCTTTGACCACCCCTCCGCCCTGCTGACGGGTGTGGAGACCCGCTCTTCCTCCCCGGTGCGGATACTCCGGGGCGAGGACTTCCAGTCCGTCGGGCTGCCCGGACTCTACCCCTGCGGCGAGGGGGCCGGTTACGCGGGAGGCATCACCTCCGCCGCCGTGGACGGCATCCGCGTGGCCGAGGCGGTGGCAGGCCATTCCATAAAGTAAGCATCTGTTCCGCACCCTGCCCTCTCTCGGGCGGGGTGCGGAACTTTTCTGTCTCTGTCAATTTCTTGGCATAACATGGTAGACTTGTGCCATCCTAATAGAGAAAGAGAGGGCACAAGTATTATGGCAAGAAAAGCAGTGGAACGCAACATCTCCTACGACGAAAGCCGCAAGCTCTACTATGTCCACCTGGACAGCGGCAAGGACGACAAAGGCCACCGCAAACGCACCTATCGCACCTTCCCCACCCTTCCCCAGGCCCGCAAGGCGCTGCTCGCCTTTCAGGCGGAGCGCGCCATTTACAGCGAGGTCCGCCCCCTTACCACCACCCTGGCCGACTGGCTGGACTACTGGATGGAGGAGATCGTCAAACCAAACCGGGCGGACACCACGGTGTATGGCTACACCAATATCATTGAAAACCACCTTCTCCCCGCTTTGGGCGATATCCGGATCCAGCAATTGACCCCCACCCATATCCAGCAGTATTACACCATGCTCCTGCGGGAGAAAGGGCTTTCCCCCAACACCATCCGTCGGCACCACGATCTGCTCTCCTCCGCCCTGCGCATGGCGGTCCGCCAGGACGTGCTGATCCGCTGTCCCACTGAGCGGGTGGAGCCGCCCCGGGTGATCCCCCACGAGGCCAAATTCTACAGCCCCGACAACCTGAAGCGCCTGTACGCCGAGACTGAGGGCACCTGGCTGGAGCTGGTGGTCCGGCTGGCCGGCTGCCTGGGCCTGCGCCGGGAGGAGATCTGCGGACTGAAGTGGACCAGCGTGGATTTTGAGCGGCGGCGCGTCCATATCCGGGAGGCGCGCACCTCCGCCGGCGCGTCCATTGTGCAGAAGGAGACCAAAAACCGCTCCTCCAGCCGCATCCTGCACCTGACCGACGACCTGTATCCCCTGCTGCGCCGGGAATACCGCCGCCAGGCGGAGGACCGTCTGCGGCTGGGGGACGCCTGGCCGGACACCGGGCTGGTGCTGGTGGACCGGGCAGGGCAGCCCTATCCGCCCAACAATGTCTCCCTGGCCTTTCACCGGTTTATCAAAAAGCATCAACTGCCCGATATCACCCTTCACGGCCTGCGGCACACCTTTGCCACCGTTGCCTCCGCCCAGGGCGCGCCCCTGTTCGAGATTGGCAAAGCCCTGGGCCATTCCACCCCCGCCACCACCGGACGCATTTACACCCACCTGCTGGACTCCACCCACGCCCCCACCATCGCCCGGGTGGCTTCGGCATTGAAATAAAGCATCGCAAGCGCCAAACGCATATTTGGGGAACTGCCGCGGCAGTTCCCCTTTTTTTGCAAAACTTATTGACATACAATATTATATAACATATAATATTATTCAGAAAGGAGTGGTGCTATGGCTTTCGCAATGGGCACGCCGCTGCTGGACGCCTGTGTATTGGCGGTACTGTCCGAAGGGGATACCTACGGATATGTGCTCACCCAGCAGGTAAAACAAGTATTGGATATTTCAGAATCCACCCTATACCCGGTGCTGCGCCGTCTGCAGCAGGAGGGGGCGCTGGCGGTATATGACCAGCCTTACCAGGGGCGCAACCGCCGGTACTACACCATCAGCGCGCCGGGACGGGTCAGGCTGGAGGAGAGCCGCCGGGAGTGGCGGCGCTTTCGGGACGGAATCGATCAATTGATTGTGAAGGAGGACTGAGGATGGATCGAACGCAATACCTGTGGGCGCTGGATCAAGCGCTGGCAGCGCGGGTGCCCGCCCAGGAGCGGGCGGATATCCTGCGCTATTATCAGGAGTATTTTGACGAGGCGGGTCCCGAGCGGGAAGCCGCGATCATCGAAGAGCTGGGCGATCCCCAGGCGCTGGCCCAAAAGCTGGCGGAGGAGGGCGGTTACGGCACCCCGAATGCCGACCCCTCCGCCCCCTGGCGGCGCAGACCTGTGCTTCTGATTGCAGTCATTGCGCTTGCAGCGGTGGCGGCACTGACGATTTTGGTGCTGAACTTCGCAGGAACCGCAACCCGCACTGTTTTTGCCAACGAGCAAACCTTGCCCGTTGAGGGCGGGATCAGCGCATCGGAGGGATTTCCCAACAGTGAGATCAGCGAGTCGGAAGACTCCCCCACCGGCGACGGATACAGCAGTATCCGGGGCGAGCAGTTCAGTGAAGTGGATATCGAGGCAGGTCTGGCGGACGTCACCATTCTCACCGGGGAGGATTACGCCGTGGAGCTGGCATGGAATAGTGACGGCAGCTATTCCCTGAGCGGCACGGTCCGAAACGGCGTTCTGAACGTGACCAGCTCCCAGAAAAAGCTCGGCAGCACCTCGGACCACAGCGCCAGCGTGATAATCACCGTGCCTGCGGGCGTGACGCTCCGGGAGATCGATGTGGAAGTGGGCATGGGCGACATCAGTTTGGACAGTATCTCTGCCAACGACGTAAGCTGTGAGACCGGATTGGGCGACGTGTGGCTTTGGGATGTGACCGCCGGCGAAGCCAGCGCATCCACCGGCATGGGCGACATCAGTTGGGATGGCGCTCTCAGCCGGGAGACAGAGCTGGAGACCGGAATGGGCGACATTTGGGTCTACGCCGCAGGCTCGGCCGACCGCTGGAGCTATGAATTGAACAGCGGCCTGGGCCAGGTGGAAGTGGACGGCGTCAGCATGGGCAGCTCCGCCAAACGGCGCGGCGGCAGCGCCGGCGAGCTGGAGGCCTCCAGCGGCACGGGAGATGTGTGGGTGGAGTTCAGCCGGTAAAGCCGCCTCTCTTCTGAACGCGCAAAACGGCGCGGACTTCACAGGAAGTCCGCGCCGTTCTCAATTTACTCAAAACAGGTCCTTCTTTTTCAGCACGATCGCGATAATAACGATCAACCCGATGGATACGGTCAGCGGGAACCACCAAAACTGGTCCAGAGGCAGGCCCATCACATTCATGCCGTAGAAGGAGAAAACGATATTGGGGATGGTCAGCAGGATGGTGATGGAGGTCAGCACCTTCATGATCACGTTCAGGTTGTTGGAAATGACGCTGGCAAAGGCGTCCATCATGCCGGAGATAATGGAGGAGTAGATATTGGCCATCTCAATGGCCTGGCGCACCTCGATCAGAACATCCTCCAGCAAGTCGTGGTCTTCCTCATACAGGGTCACGATACGGCCGCGCAGGATCTTCTCCAGCGTGACCTCGTTGGCCTTCAGGGAGGTATTGAAGTAGACCAGGGACTTTTCCAGGTCCAGAAGCTGGATCAGCTCCTTGTTGCGCTGGGACTTGTAGAGCTGGCGCTCCATGTGGTTGTAGATCTTGTCGATCTGCTTCAGGTACTGCAGGTAACGCTTGGCCACCCGCAGAAGGATATGGAGGATAAAGCTGGTCTTCTTGGCGGTGGACACGCCTTTGACCTGTCCGTCCGCAAAATCGCGAATCACGGAAAACTCCCGCAGGGATACGGTGATAATGTTGGTCTCGGTGACGATGATGCCAAGGGGCAGGGTGGAATAGACCACGGCACTGTCCGACTTTTCCACTGCCGGGGTGTCGATAATGATCAGGGTCTGCCCTTCCTCGGTATCAATACGGGAGGTCTCCTCTTCATCCAGAGCGGCGCGCAGAAAATCCTGCTCCACATGCAGGGTATCGGCAACGCTCTGCAGTTCCTCCTCGCTGGGGTAGGTCAAATTGACCCAGCACCCCTCTGTAATGGCGTCCAGGGTCGTCATGCAGCCATTGACAGTCTTGTGAATGGTCATCATGGGGGATACTCACTGCCTTTCCCGCGGCACGGGGAGGCAGCGCCCTCAAAATCAGGTCGCCGGGCTCAGAACGCACCGCGCGTATTTTCTTGTCTACTTCGACTGTATGGGTCAGCGGTCACGCGCGGTTCAACTCCTTCCATTCATGATTGCCGAACAAAAATATTATATGCGAAAGAGGTCCGGAATGCAAGTAAAAAACAGCGGCGGAAACCCGCCGCTGCTTTACGTAATTTTTACATTACTTGCGCTTATTGAAGATATCGAAGATCGCCTGGAAGTCCTTGTCTTCATCCTCTTCAGCGGATGCGGGCTGTCCGCCCTCCCCGGAAGCGGCGGCGGACTCCTGCCGGTTTGCCCCCAGCGGGGAAACGACCGGCTCACCGTCCTGCTTTTCGTCAAAGCCGGTGGCGATCACAGTGACCTTCAGCTCATCCTCCATATCGGCGTCAAAGGCGGCGCCGAAGATGAACAGAGCGTCGGGATGGGCGGCCTCCTTGACCATGTTGGTGGCGGCCTCCACCTCCTCCAGGCCGATGTCCATGGAGCCGGTGATGTTGACCAGCACGCCCTTGGCGCCCTTGATGGAGGTCTCCAGCAGGGGGCTGGAGATGGCCATTTTCGCGGCCTCCTCCGCCTTGTTCTTGCCGGCGGCCCGGCCCACGCCCATGTGTGCCATGCCCGCGTTCTTCATAACGGCGGTCACGTCGGCAAAGTCCAGGTTGATGAAGCCGGTGTTCTTGATCAGGTCGGAGATGGACTGCACCGCCTGGCGCAGCACATCGTCGGCGATCTCGAAGGCGTTGGCGAAGGTGATCTTCTGATCGGTGGCGTACTTCAGCCGGTCGTTGGGGATGATGACCAGGCTGTCCACCCGCTGGCGCAGGTCCTCGATCCCGGCCTCCGCCTGCTTCATGCGGCGCACGCCCTCAAAGGAGAAGGGCTTGGTGACCACGCCGACGGTCAAAATACCCATTTCCTTGGCAATATCGGCCACGATGGGGGCCGCGCCGGTGCCGGTGCCGCCGCCCATGCCGGCGGTGATGAAGACCATGTCGGTCTCCTCCAGCATCTTGGAGATCACGGACCGGCTCTCCTCGGCGGACTTGCGGCCCACCTCGGGATCGGAGCCCGCGCCCTTTCCGTTGGTCAGCTTCTCGCCGATCTGAATCTTATAAGTGGCGCTGGACACGTCCAAGAACTGCTTGTCCGTGTTGACCGCGATAAAGTCAACGCCCTTCATCCCGGATTTTACCATCCGGTTGACTACATTGTTGCCGCCGCCGCCGACGCCGATGACCTTGATGATGTCGTCGTTGTTGGGACCGGTATCCAAACCAAAAGCCATAGCCGTTCCTCCTATGTAAAAACAAGTTCTTGTACTTGAAGTGGGTGCATTACGCCAATATTTTGTTATATTGTACCCTTCTTTTTCTGACAGGTCAAGGAAAAAGATAAAAACTTTTCAGAAAGCCGGATATTTTCGCCCCGTTTCCCCTCAATCCGGGATAAAGTGGGCCTTTTCCCGGCCCAGGTCCACGGTCAGGTCGATGGTCCCCGTCTGTCCCGCGGTCAGCTTGGCCGCCGCCGCCTGAAGGGTATGCGCCAGCAGGCGGAAATCATCGCTGTACAGGGGCATGCGCACGGTAAAGCGGTCCTCGTAGGACATGCGGATCTCCGACGTGCCGGACAGGTCGATCGCCTGCACCTGGGGCAGCATCTCCCGTTCATCCAGGGCGGACAGGAGCTGTTTCAGTGAGTCCAGCTTGGAGCGCTCTTCCACCGAGACCGCCAATTCGCTTCCCTCGGCGGGCATCAGCGCCGTCAGGCCGCTGATCTTGGGGTATTGCCTGGTCAGCTCGCTCCCTCCGCGCTCCAGCAGCTTGCACGAGGCGTCGATCACCCACCAGGTCCCGTCGTCCCCCTCCAGCGCCCCGACCGGGGTGCATTCGGTCACATTGATGACCAGGGTATCCGGGAGGGCCCAGCGCACATTCACCGTATCAATATAGGGGAGCTGCCGCCGGATCTTCCCGGAGGTCTGCACCCGCCCCACCAGGAACAGGTTATCCCCCATCTCCACCCCGGCGGCCGCGATGATCTCTTCATCGGTATAGACCGTGCTGCCCGCGATCGTGATCTTCTCCACCCGGAAAAAGACGATACAGCCGGCGATCAGGGCGGCAAGAATCAGCACCAGGGACAGCAGCTTATAGAGGAAGCCGAAGCGTCCTCTTCTGCGCCTTCTTCTGCCGCGTCTTGCTGCCATGATCGTTCCTCATTCCAATCTCTTTATCTCTGCGCCCAGGGCGCGCAGGTCGTCCTCCAGCCGCTCATAGCCCCGGTCGATGTGGTGCAGGCCGGTCAGCACGGTCTCCCCCTCCGCGCCCAAGGCGGCCACGACCAGAGCCGCGCCGCCCCGCAGGTCGGACGCTCTGACCGAGCTGCCGTGGAGCCTGGGCACGCCGCTGACGACGGCCACACGGCCCTCAACCCGGATATCCGCTCCCATGCGCGCCAGTTCATCCACGTGGCGGTAGCGGTTTTCAAACATATTCTCTACAAACACCGTGGTCCCGGCCGCCGACGCCAGCGCCGCCATGACCGGAGCCTGGGCGTCTGTGGGAAAGCCGGGATAGGGCGCCGTATGTATTGGGCGCACCGCCTTCAAAGGCGCGGCGCAGGTCAGGCGCACCGCGCCCTTTTCACTGCGCACCTCGCAGCCCGCCTCCCGCAAAACGGCGGTCACGGTGGACAGGTGGCGGTAATCCACCCCGCGCACGAATACGTCGCCTCCCGCCGCCGCCGCAGCGGTCAGGTAGGTGGCGGCCACGATCCGGTCGCCGATCACCGTGTGCTCCCCTCCGTGCAGGGGACGCTTTCCCTCCACGGTAATGACCGAGGAGCCGGCGCCCTGCACCTTGGCCCCGATCCCGTTCAGGAAATCCTGCAGATCCACGATCTCAGGCTCCCGGGCGGCGTTCAGAATGGTCGTGGTCCCCTCCGCGCCGCAGGCGCACAGCATGACATTCTCCGTGGCCCCCACGCTGGGCAGGGACAGGTTGATCTCCCGGCCCGTCAGCCTGGGCGCGGTGCAGTGCAGGCCGCCCGGCCCCTCGCCGATCTCCGCTCCCATGGCGCGCAGGGCGGCCAGGTGCAGGTCGATGGGGCGGGGTCCCAGCTCGCACCCGCCGGGCAGGTTCAGCTCCACCTGGCCCGTCCGGGCCAGGATTGCCCCCAGGAAGATCACCGAGGAGCGCATCTCCCGCATCAGCGCGTCGGGCACGTCGCAGCGCTTCAGGCCGGAGGCGTCCACCGTGACGGTGTCTCCCTCCCGGACGGTCTGACAGCCCAAGTGCTCCAAAATCGCCAGCGAGGCTGTGACGTCGGACAGGCGGGGACAGTTATGGATCACGCTGACCCCGGGCGCCAGCACCGCGGCGGCCAGGATAGGCAGCACGCTGTTCTTCGCGCCGTGGATCGTTCTCTCACCGGACAGCGGCCGGCCGCCCGTGATATGAAGCTCACTCATACAGGTCCCTCCGTTTTCATGGTCTCATGCCATGGTATGCAAAGGGGCCTGCCGGGGTGAAAGCTCACTTCAGAAGGCCGACAAGCACCTGATAGATCTGCTCGGCGGCGTCCGGGATGGACTGCCCGGTCAGAGCCCGGACCATGCCGTCCCGGCGTGCCGGGTCGCCCAGGATCGCGGCCGCCTCGTCGTACAGCTTCTGCCCGGAGCACTCCGACTCGGGCAGAAGCACCGCCCCGCCGGAGCCGGCGAGGACCTTGGCGTTTTTGGTCTGGTGGTCGGCCGTCACATTGGGCGAGGGCACCAGGATGGCGGGCTTGGCGATGGCCGCCAGCTCCGCGATGGTGGAGGCGCCCGCCCGGCAGATCACCAGGTCGGCGGCGGCGCACTCCAGCGGCATGTCGTAAATATACTGCCGCAGGTCGACGGATGGGTCCTGCGGGCAGGCCGCCTTCATGGACTCATAATTGCGTCCCGCGCCGTGGATGTGGTGGAAGGGGAAGCCCGCCTTTTCCTCCAGGCGGAAGAACTCGCTCATATAGCCGTTCATGACGTCTGCGCCCAAGCTGCCGAAGAAGGACAGCAGCACGGGCCGCTCGTCGGTCAGGCCCAACCGGGCGCGGGCCTCCTGCCGGGTATAGCGGAAGAAATCGCCCCGCACCGGCGTGCCGGTGACGACCACCTTGCCGGGGTCATCATAGTGGGCGCGGGATTCCTCAAAGCCCACCAGCACCTTGTCCACCACCTTGGACAGGGCCTTGGTGGTCAGGCCGGGCACGGCGTTGGACTCGTGGACCGCCGTGGGGATGCCCCGCTTGGCGGCCGCCTTGACCACCGGGTAGGAGGCGTAGCCCCCGGTGCCCACCACCAGGTCGGGCCTGAACTCGTCCAGAATGGCCGCCGCCTGCTTTTGGGAGCGGCTCAGATTGACCAGCGTCCCAAAATTATGCTTGATGGCGGCGGGGCTGACCGAGCGGTAAAAGCTGGAGATGGTGACCGTTTTCAGGTCAAAGCCCTCTTTGGGCGCCAGTCTGGTCTCCATCCCTCCGTCCGCCCCCACAAAGAGGACCTGACAGCCGGGATTGCGCTCCTGGAACAGCCGAGCCAGGGCCACGGCGGGATTGATATGTCCGGCGGTGCCGCCGCAGGTAAAAAGGATGTTCATGGTAAACCCCCAGTTTTGAGAGTGGAGAGTGGAGATACCGTACTGAAAAGCCTTCACTCTTCACTCTGAAATCATCCCGCTTTTGGCGCGGGGATCTGTCGGGATACGCTTAAGACAATGCCCATTTCGGCCAACTGGATGATCAGGGCCGTACCTCCGTAGCTGAAGAAGGGCAGGGAGATGCCCGTAACAGGCAGCAGGCCGGTGACCACGCCGATGTTGAAGAACACCTGGAAGGCGAACAGGGTAATGATACCCACGATCAACAGCGCCCCAAACCGGTCCCGGGCGTGGACGGCCAGCCAGTAGCCCCGGATAATCAGCAGGGCAAACAAAATCAGGATCAGCGCCGCGCCGATGAAGCCCAGTTCTTCGCAGACGATGGCAAAGACGAAATCATTCTCCGGCTCGGGCAGGTACAAAAACTTCTGGCGGCTGTTGCCCAGACCCAGGCCCAGCAGTCCGCCGGAGCCGATGGCCAGCAGGGACTGGATGGCCTGGAAGCCCTTCCCCTGAGGGTCGATCCAGGGGTCCTTCCACACGGCAAGCCGGGTGCTGGTATGGGCCATCTTGGTCATAAGGAATCCCAGAACGCCGCCCGCAAAAAGGCCTCCGCCGATGAACCAGTAAAGCTTCACGCCAGCGGCAAACAAAATAGCCGCACCAGCCACCAGGATCAGGATAGTACCCGACATATGAGGCTCCAAAAGCATCAGAAACGCGATAGCCACCAGAATAGCGGCGTAGGGCACCAGCTCCAAAAGGCCGATGCGGTCCATCAGGTCCAGCGCGCGCCCCAAGAGCGAACGTTTATTCCACTTTTTCTTTTTTTCCGTATTGCGTTTGGACAGCCGGGCGGAAAAATAAAGCACAACGCCCAGCTTGGCAATTTCCGACGGCTGGAAGCTTCCCACAACAGGCAGACGGATCCAGCGCTGGGCGCCCACGGTCTCTTTGCCGTAACCAAAAGGGATTACCAGAACCAGCAGGACAAAGGCAGCGATCAGTACAAACACCGACAGGCCGCGCAGAAGCTGGTAGTTGATCTTGGAGATAAAGTAGAGCACCAGCACACCGCAGCCCGCGAACAGACCCTGCCTGAGAAAATAATCGTAGGGGGCCTTCCCCTCGTAGTACGCCCATGCGTAAGACGCGGAAAACATCATGATCACACCGATACCCAACAGCAGCAGGGTCAGCATCAGAAACGGCAGGTCCACAGGGCCGCGGGCCAACTGCTCTTCGATTGTCAGATCGCGTTTGCGCTTCGCCATGGAGCCGCTCCTTTCTGAAAAGACCGATCAGGTCAGGGAATCCAATACCGCTGCGCCACGCCCAGCAGGGCGAGGGCGCAGAAGACCAGCGTGATGCCGGAAAAGACAAATACCAGCTTTTTCTCCGACCAGCCGCCCATCTCCAGATGGTGGTGCAGGGGGGCCATGCGGAAAATACGCTTGCCGTGGGTCAGCTTGAAGTAGGCCACCTGGATGATGTCGGAGGCGGTCTCCGCCAGATAGATGATGCCGATCAAAATCAGGATCAGGGGCATATCCAGGGCGAAGGCCATGCCGCACACCGCGCCGCCCAGAAACAGGGAGCCGGTGTCCCCCATAAACACCTTGGCGGGGTGGAAATTATAGATCAGGAAACCGATCAGCGCGCCCAGCAGCGCCCCGGCGAAGGTGCCCAAGGCCGTCTTGCCCCACAGGGCGCACACCACCACGTAGAACAGCGCCACGGGCACGGTGACCCCGGCGGCCAGGCCGTCGATGCCGTCGGTGATGTTAACGGCGTTGACACAGCCCACCATGACGAAGGCGGCAAAGATCATATACACCACCCAGGGCAGCACCAGATGGGTGTTCAGGAAGGGAATGTACAGATTGGGAGTCAGGTGCCCCGTATAGCGCAGCAGGGCGGTAAAGGCGATGGCGGCGGCCAGTTGCAGCAGAAATTTCTGCGGGGCGGTCAGGCCGGTGTTCTCATGCTTTTTCAGCTTGGCGTAATCGTCCACAAAGCCGATGGCGCCGAACACCAGGGCGAACGCCAGCACGAACAGGGCGGACCAGTCGCCCTTCCCCATCTCCTTCCAGCCCAGCGCCAGCACTGTGACGGCGATGCCCACGATGAACATGATGCCGCCCATGGTGGGGGTACCCTGCTTGGACATGTGCCAGGTGGGGCCGTCGGTCTTGATGGACTGCCCCGCCTTCATCCGCCGCAGGGCGGGCACCAGGAAGCGGCCCACCAGCGCGGTGACCACAAAGGCGAGCAGGGCGGCGGCCAGATATGGGATGATCATTTGCATACTTTCAACCTCCGGACTTTTTCACAATAGCAGGGTATTATATCATACTTTCGCAAAAAAGTCTCTGATTTCTTCTCTCTCATCCAGGTGCGTTTTCACTCCGTTGACCTCCTGGTAGGTCTCATGCCCCTTCCCCGCCAGGACGATCACATCCCCCGGCTGTCCCAGGGACAGGGCGGTGCGGATGGCGGCGCGGCGGTCCGGTTCCACCACATAAGGAGTCCGCGTCCCCTCCATCCCCTTCCGAATGTCATCGATAATGGCCTGGGGCCGCTCGGTGCGGGGGTTGTCGCTGGTGACCACCACAAAGTCGGCCAGGTCGGCGGCGATGGCCCCCATGACGGGGCGCTTGGAGCGGTCCCGGTCGCCGCCGCAGCCGAACAGGCAGACCACCCGGTTTTCCGCCAGGTCCCGGACGGTGGTCAGGATATTTTCCAGCGCGTCGGGGGTGTGGGCGTAGTCGATGATCACGGTATAGGGGGCGGGGGTGGGGACCACCTCGACGCGCCCCTTTACCCCGTTCACATGGGCCAGGGCCTCCGCGGCGGCGTTCAGGGGTAGGCCCAGCCCCTGGGTGCAGGCGAGCACGCCCAGGGCGTTATAGATGGAAAATCCACCCGGAATGGGCAGACGGACCCGGCTGATACCGTCCAGGGTCACAGCCTCAAATTCCACCCGGTCGGGAAACAGGCGGATGTTCTTGGCCGTCAGCCCGGCCTCGTCCTTGTTCTCGGAATAGGTCCACTGGGGACAGGCCACCGTCTCATGGAAATACCGCCCCGCCTCGTCGTCCAGGTTGAGCACGGCCAGGTCGGTCTGGCTGAACAGCCTCCCCTTGGCCTCCCGGTAGGCCTCCATGGTCTTGTGAAAGTCCAGGTGGTCGGGGGTCAGATTGGTAAAGATCCCCGCCGCGAAGCGCAGGCCGTCCACCCGGTGGAGCACCAACGCGTGGGAGGAGACCTCCATGACTGCGTGGGTGCAGCCTGCGTCGGCCATGCGCCGCAGGAGCTGCTGAAGCTCCCAGGACTCGGGGGTAGTGCGCCCGGCGGGAAGCTCCTCTTCCCCGATTAGGTTCCGGTTGGTGCCGATCAGGCCCACCTTGGCCCCGGCGCACCGCTCCAGCACCTCCTTCAGCAGGTAGGTGGTGGTCGTCTTGCCGTTGGTGCCTGTCACGGCCAGCAGCGTCAGCTCCCGGCCCGGGTGGGAAAACCAGTTGGCGGACACCGCGGCCAGGGCCGCCCGGGTGTCGGGGCACACCAGCCAGGGGCCTTCCCCCTTCGGCGCTTTTTGGCAGAGCACGGCGGCGGCTCCCTTTTCCAGGGCCTCGGCAATATGCCGGTGGCCGTCGGTCTTATAGCCCGTCAGCGCCACAAACAGGGCGCCCGGCTCCAGCGTGCGGGTATCGTAGGAAACGGAAGTGATTTGGACGTCCCGGGAGACGGCGCTTTCGGTCAGCGCCACCCCCTCCAGCAACTGGTCTAACTTCATCCAATCCCTCCAAAGAATCGGTCCATGGGTCAATCGTCGATCACCGGGCCGCTGTAGTCCAGGACATTGCCGTCGGCAAAGCGCACCTCGATCACCGTTCCCAGGTCCACCATGACGTCGGCGTCAATGGACTGGCTGGTCGCCTTGCAGGAGCCTGAGTAATAATCCGCCACGCCGGTGGCGCGCAGATACAGCCCCGCCTTGTTCAGGGCGCTCTGCACCTCGTCCGGCGTCAGGCCGATCAGATTCGGCACCGCCACCTGGTCGGTGGGCACCTCCTCGCCGTCCAGATAGAGCACCACCTGGCTGCCTCCCGGGATGGTGGCGCCGTAGGCGGGGATCTGCCCCCGGACCACCGTGCCCTCGCCCACCGTGCGGTAGGTCAGGCCGCTCTGTTCCAACAGATTCTTGGCATAGTCCAGATAGTGTCCCGTCAGTTGGGGCACCATGGTGTCGGCGCCTGAAAGCTCCTCGGGGGTGTACTGCTTCTGGACGCCCATGTAATCCAGAATATTGGCGATCAGCTCGCCGGCCATGGGGGCCGCCATGCTGCCGCCGCTGATGTATTGGTTATTGGCGGTCACACTGGCCCCGGACGTGGCCGGTGTGGGGCCGTCGTAGGCCAGCAGAACGACGACCTGGGGGTCGTTGGCGGGGGCAAAGCCGAGAAAGGAGACGATATTGTGGTCCTTTTCATCCGTCTCAGAGGTACCCGTCTTGCCGCCGATCCGGTAACCCGCCACGTAAGCGTTCTTTCCGGTGTAGGTGGTCACGACCCCCTCCAGCATGGTGCGCACCTTCTCGCTGGTGGCCTCGGACACCACCTGGCGCACCTCGGTGACCTCATGCTGATAGATCACGTTGCCGTCGTCGTCGCTGGTGTAGTCCACCACGTACGGCTCCAGCAGGTGCCCGCCGTTGAGGACCGACGAGACCGCGGTGATCAACTGGATCGGGGTCACCTTCAGGCGCTGGCCGAAGGAGGCGGTGGCCAGCTCCACGGGGCCGATCAAGTCATAATTCCACACCACGGACTGTCCCTCGCCCGGAATGTCCAGGCCGGTAAAGTCGAGCAGACCGTAGCGCTCCAGATATTCATAAAACTTTTCCACGCCCAGCTTTTGGCCGATGTCGATAAAGGCCGGGTTGCAGGAGTTTCCCACCGCCGCCGCCAGGGTCTGGAAGCCGTGGCCCTCCTTCTTGCTGCAACTGATATCGCGGTCGGCCACATGGGCCGAGCCGGTGCAGGTAAAGGTATACGACTCGTCGATCACGCCCTCTTCCAGGGCGGCGGCCAGCACCAGCGCTTTGAAGGTGGAACCCGGCTCATAAGCGTCGTTCAGCGCCTTGTTGCGCCACTGCCTCAACTGGGCGGCCGCCAGGGAATAGCCGTCCTCCCCCGCCGTTCCCTCCAGCTCCAGCAGGTTCTGGACTGTGTCGGGATCTGCGACGGTGCTGGGATCATTCAGGTCATAATCGGGGGAGCTGGCCATGCCCAGAACGGCACCGGTGTTGGGGTCCATGGCGATGGCGAAGCCGCCGTAGCGCACGTCGTACAGCTCGATGCCCTCGGCCAGCGTGGACTCCAGCATGGCCTGAATATTGGCGTCAATGGTCAGATGGAAATTTTCTCCATTTATAGAGTCAATATAGTTTTCATAGCGGGAAAACATTTCCGTACCGCTGGCGTTTTTCGCGGTGACCACCCGCCCGGACTCGCCGGACAGATCGGCGTCGTAGTAGGATTCCAGCCCGTACGCGCCTCCGCCCGAGTTCACAAAGCCGATGATATGGGAGGCCAGAGAGGACTTGGGATAATACCGCTTGGTGGTCGGCTGCAGGAATACGCCGCCGGCCAGCTTGTTCTCGCTGATGAAGGTCCGTACCTGCTCGGCCACGTCCTCCTCCACCTTTTCCTTGATCAGCTCATATTGCCGGTTGGTCTTGGCAAGGCGCTCCAGGATCTCCGATTCCTCCACGTTCAAAATGGCGGACAGGCCGGCGGCGATGGATTCGTTGGTCGGCTCCGGGTAATCCGGGTATTTCCCGCCGTCCTCCTCAGCCTTCTCCACCGCCTCGGCGTACTTCTTCTGCAGCTCCAGCACATCTCTGGGGGAGAGCACCACGTTCTGCGCCGTGGCCGAAATGGCCAGGATGTTGCCCTTGGCGTCGTAGATGGTGCCCCGGTTGGCGGCTACGGCCAGGTCCCGGGTCTGCTGGTTGATGGCCAGATCCTGGTAATATTCGTGGTTGGTGATCTGAATGTTCCAGAGCTTCCACAGCAGCGGGACAAAAACGACTACGCCGAATACGGCCATCAGGAAAATACTTCTCCACAAAACTGTGCGGTTGGCCCTGCGGTCCTTCTCCCGCTTCTTTTGTTCCTTTTCGGTCATAGAGCGCCTCCCTCCTTACGGCAACAGGGCGCAAGAAAACTTCTTTTCTTGCGCCCCTTATCTTGGGAAGCCCGGGTCCCGCGCTTCGCCTTCTCTCTATCAGGGTCTCTTCATGCTATGTGGATCCCACACAGGATTATGCCTTACGGCAGCAGATTTTTCAGCCAACTGCCCGCCTTTTCCAGCGTCCCGGCGGCGTCCTCCGCCTGGTCATAGACCACCACGTTGTCCGGCTCGGACAGGTCCAGCACCACCATCTGGCTGCTGCCGGGCTTGACCATGGTCCCGTCGGCGGTCAGCATCTCCTCGATCTCCTGCAGGTCGTAGGCCAGCTCATACTGGGTCAGCAGCTTGGCCTCCTCTTCCTCCAGGTCGGACAACTGGCTGCGCAGTTGGACGGACTCATCGTTGATAACGGCCAGGCGCATGCAGCTCATGACCAGCAGGGCGGCCAGCACGCCGACCGCCAAGAAGCCCGCCACGGCGAAGGGAGATACCTTGCCCGCTTCCCGGACCTGGACCCGGGGACGGGCCAGGGTGCGCTCCTTGGGCCGGACATTGGGCCGGGGGCGGGCGACCTCTTCCCCGCCGGGAACGGCGACGGCGCCGCCTTCCCACACGGGATCATAGGCTACGCTGCCGTAGGTCTCATATCGACTTGTTCTGCGTCTGGCCTGTTCCGCCATGAAGCTCACACCTATCCTTTATTTTTTAGAGTGGAGAGAGAAGAGTGGGGAGTGAAGATGTTGCTGTGATTCAGGTAAGCGAAAAAATCTCCACTCTTCACTCTCCGCTCTTCACTCTTTCCTTAAAGTTTTTCCGCCACTCTCAGCTTGGCGCTGCGGGCGCGGGGATTTTCCTGTAATTCTTTTTCATCCGCCACAATGGGCTTGCGGGGGGTCAATCTGATCTGGGGCTTCTTGCCGCACACGCACACCGGAAAGTCCGGGGGACAGGTGCAGCCCTTGGCGAATTCCGCCAGGCCGGCCTTGACGATGCGGTCCTCCAGGGAGTGGAAGGAGATCACCGCCAGCCGTCCCCCCTCGTTCAGGCGGGGCACCGCGCTGTTGACCATCCGCTCCACCGCGCCCAGCTCGTCGTTGACCGCGATCCGGATAGCCTGAAAGGAGCGCTTGGCCGGGTGCTGCTTCTCCCGCAGCGCCGCCGGGGGCATGGCCCCTTTGATCACATCCACCAGCTCCAGCGTGGTTTCAATGGGCTTGCCCGCCCGCCGCCCCACGATGGCGCGGGCAATGGCGGGGGCATACCGCTCTTCTCCGTACCGCTGGAGGATGCGCTTCAGCTCCTCCTCCGGCCACCCGTTGACCACTTCATAGGCGTTCAGGGCGCTGCTCTGATCCATTCGCATGTCCAGCGGCGCGTCCTGCATATAGGAAAAGCCGCGGGAGGCGTCGTCCAACTGGGGGGACGAGACGCCCAGGTCGAACAGCATACCGTCCACTTTCTCGACGGACAGCTTGTCCAGAATCTCCGCCAGGTCCCCGAAGTTTCCGTGGACCAGGGTGACCCGGTCCATCAGGCCCTCCAGCCGTCCCGGCGCGGCGTCCAGCGCCGCCTGGTCCCGGTCGATGCAGATCAGCCGCCCGGCGGTCAGTCTTTGGGCGATCTCCCGGGAGTGGCCCGCCCGGCCCAGGGTGCCGTCCACATAGATGCCGTCCGGTTTGATGTTCAGCGCCTCGATGCACTGCTTCAGCAGAACAGGTCGATGGGTGTATTCCATGGCTTAAAACTCCAGCGATTCCATCAGCGCGGCCAGCTTTTCGGGCGTCATCTCTTCCTCTTCCGCGCGCCAGGTCTCGGCGTCCCAGATCTCCGCGCGGTTGTGGACGCCGATAATGACCACGTCCTTGTTCAGCTTGGCGTACTGGCGCAGGAACTGGGGGATGAGGATGCGGCCCTGGCTGTCCGGCTCACACTTGGCAGCCTTGGCAAAGATGGGGCGCATAGCCCGGGACTGGGTCATGGGGAGAGAGGCAAATTTTTCGGTGAACACCTTCCAGCTCTCCTCCGGATAGATCGCCAGACAGGCGTCCAGGCCCAAGGTCAGATAACAGGTGGACCCCAACTCCTCCCGGAGCTTGGCGGGAATGAACAGACGGCCCTTGGCATCAATGCTGTGCTCATAGGTACCGGTCACGCTGCCCACGCCGTTCACTCCCTCCACTTTAATGGTTTTTTGCTCATTTTTGCTCCATTTTGCTCCACCAGTGCTTTCAGTATACGTCTTGTGCCCGGAAATTGCAATACTTTTTTATATTTTTTTCACGGGAAAACCGCCGATTTTTCTGCGAAAATCGGCGGTTTTTGAAACCAAAACGCATGTTCGATGACAAATGGTAACAAATTATTACCACTTCGGGCCGCGCCATCCACCGCTTCTTGTGCATCCTCCTTCCCCACACTACAAAATATTGCATAGGCCCTCTATTTTTCAAAACTATGTTGACATGTATCGAATATTGATATATTATAATATCGAACATCGATATACTCAAAAAGAGGTGACGGAACCGTGGCGCGAAAAAAGCTGGACACCCTGACCGAGCAGATGTATTACGTCCTGCTTGCGCTGACCGAGGAACGCCACGGCTACGGCATCATGCAGGCCACCGCCCGACTGACGGACGGACGGGTGAACATCGGCGCGGGCACTTTGTACGCCCTGCTCGCCCGGTTTGAGAAGGAGGGCCTGATCCAGGGCACCCGCGAGCAGGAAAACCGGAAATACTACCGGCTGACCGACGAGGGGCGAAGGATCCTGGAGGATGAGTTTGAACGGCTCCGCCGCCAAGTGGCGGACGGAGCGCGGGTCTTGAGAAAGGAGGACGGCAAATGAAGCCGCGGCGCAAGTGGGAATTTTTCGGCTTCTGGACCTTGGACCACAAAGCGGCACAGGCCCATCTGAACCGCCGCGCGGACGAGGGCTGGGCCCTGACCAGTTTGTCCCAGGGCCTTTTGGCGCGGTATGAGCGGACCGAACCGGGCAGATACCGCTATTTCACGGATTGGTACGATCCCCTCAACGAAGACCCGGGCTATCTGGAACTGTGCGCCGACGCCGGGTGGGAAGCGCTTGACGCCAAGGCGTATGTCCGCATTTTCCGCTCCCGCCCCGGTGAGGACCCCGCCCCGCTTCACACCGACAGCGCACTGGAATATCAAAAGTTTTTCAAAAAAGTGCTCCGGCGCATGGTTTTGGGCCACATCTGGTTGATTCTGCTGTACGCGTTCTATTTCATTCTTTGTCTGGTAAACAACATTTCCTTCTGCAGTCTGTTGTTCAAGCTGTGCTGCCAAGGCTTTCTGCCCACGGCCACAGCGTTTGCCCTTCCCACAGCGGCGGCAGGTCTTCTGATCTACCTTTTCTGCCTGCTGCACGGGTTGCTGCGCTGGCGGAAGGCGGCCAAAGCCGGGGAACCGCTCCCCGTTCCGGGCCGTGGGGGCGTGAACTTCCGACGGCTGCTCAGCCTCTTGGGAGTCCTGCTGTTGGTGGTGATGGCGCTGTGCTTGCTCCTGGACGTCTGCCTTTACTCCCCCAGGCGCTACCTGTCGGTGCTCATTGCCTTTACCGGCGGCGCCGCCGCCTCTATGCTTCTGCGCACCAAGATCACGCCGCGCACCCGGCATAACAGTCTGATCGCTTTAGCGGTTCTGTGGGCCGCGGTCATTTTCTGTACCATCCTCCACTACACATGTCCCAGCCTGTTTCAGCCCCTGGTGGTGCAGGGAGCCGCGCCGCCCATGCTGGAGACCGAGATGCTTTCCACAGACGCAGCAGCCGGCCCTCTGGCGCGTTTTGACTCCTGGTATGAGGATCTGGAGCCATCCCGGGAGACCGCCGACCTGCCCTACTCCTCATTGCTGCACTGTTCCCGCTTTATCACCCGCGGAGAGCGCCTGACCGACTTGGCCCTGGCCGAGCTTTGGAGCAGCCGAAGCTCGCCCTTCCCGGAAGAGGCCCGCACCCGGGACGGCATATGGGAATGGAGGGAAGCGCGCTCCCAGGGCCTGCTCCTGCGCTCCGGAAACGCGGTCATGCTGGTCGCTTGGAGCGCCGACGCTCCGTACGACCTCCAGGCACTGACCGACACGGCCTGGGCATTTCTGACCAGGGAGGGAACGCCATGAAACAATACAAATGGGGCTTCTTCCCCTTTGACGCTATGGACTACAAGGCCGCCCAGAGCTATCTGGATAAAAAAGCGGACGCCGGCTGGGTATTGGACAAGCTCTATTTGGCACGGTTTGCCCGGTTTGTCCCCGCCGAAAGCCGCTGTCACTATGTGGACCTGGATCTGCACGACGCGCCGGATGACAGTCCCGACCCGGATTATCTGCAGCTATGCGAGGACGCGGGGTGGGAACTGCGGAAAAGCGTCAGGGGAATGTTGATTTTCCGCTCCCAGTCAGGCAGACATCCCGTCCCCATTCAGACCGACGAGGGGATAGAAGCCGACCGCTTTTGGAAAAAATATATGCGCAAAAACTTCCTGGGGCTGCTGGTCGCGCTTCTCATCCTAATTTCCGTTCTCCTTCTCTTGTTCTTCCTGCCCAGCCGCAGTGCGCCGGTCAGCGAACTGCTTTGCTCCAATTCCGTGCTGCTCCTGCTGCTTTGGGCCGTCTGCGTCGCGGCGTATCTGATCTGGTCCGTCTGCTTTACCGCCGGCGGTTATATCCGGTTCCGTCATTCCGGGCGGCTGTCCAAGCGGGGCAGGCCGGGGGCCTGGCAGATGAGCGTCGTAGGCTGTGTGATGGGCCTCTTGCTTGCGGGATGGTGGTGTCTGCATGCGGCGGAAGGATTTGGATTGGGAAAAACCGTGGACATAGCCTGGAGCAGCTACAGCGGGGAATACACCGCCACACCGGAGCTTTGCCAGTCCTATCCCGTCATCACCGCCGCCGATCTGGGGTTGGAATACAGCGAGGACAGCCGCTACCTGGACGGCCGCCGCTCCCTGCTGGTGGATTTCCTGGACTACAGTGAGATCGCCCCTGGCGAAGCGGGGGTGACCCATATTCTGACCACCGAACGGTATGACTGCGCCAATGAGTCCCTGGCCCGCCTGATGTTCTCCGCCCGCCGGGATGAGACCTTCAAGGGCAATTTTCTCTGGCACGACCTGGCCTGGGGTGAGGTCACCTCCGACTGGGGCTTTGACCAGGTGTGCACCGCCCGGGACGGCTCCTACCTGCTCCTGCAAAAAGACAGCATCGTCATCCTCGCCGGCGCTTCCGGCCTCGACCTGACTGAGCCGGAACACCTGGAGACCATCCGCCGGCGCGGATTGGGTTGAAACTTTGTCGAATCCGCATTATAATAGGTCCCGACTTTGAAATCTCCCTGGGAGGAACCGACCTTGAAAAAACATATTCTTCTGCTCACCACCGGCGGCACCATCGCCTCCAAGCGCACGGACGAGGGGCTGGCCCCCGGCATCAGCGGCGAGGAACTGGCCCGCTGGCTGCCCAATCTGCGCGGCAGCTACGACGTCACCGTGCGGGACATTCTGCATCTGGACTCCTCCAACATCCAACCGGAGGAGTGGCAGGTCATCGCCCGCAGCATCTTTGCGGAAAAGGACTGCTACGACGGCGTGGTGGTCACCCACGGCACCGACACCATGGCCTACACCGCCTCGGTGCTCTCCTTCATGCTGCCCGGGCTGGATCTGCCCGTGGTGCTGACCGGAAGCCAGCTTCCCATCGAGCACCCCCTGACCGACGGCCTGGACAACCTGCGCACCGCCTTCGCCATGGCCGCGTCGGGCACACGGGGCGTTTACATCGCCTTTGACCGCAAGATCATCCTGGGCTGCCGGGCGGTCAAGACCCGCACCACCGGGTTCGACGCCTTCGAAAGCGTCAACTGGCCGCTGGCGGGCGTCGTGGACGGCGGCGGGCTGGCGCTGAACCGGGCGGCCATCCCCAACATCGCCGGGCAGTCCCATCTGCGGGACGGACTGTGCAAGGAGGTCTTTCTGATCAAGCTGACCCCCGGCCTGAACCCGGAGACCTTCGACATGCTTCTGTCCATGCACTACCGGGGGGTTGTCATCGAGGCCTTCGGCGCGGGCGGACTGCACTTCATCCGTCGGGACCTGATCTCCAAGCTGCAAAAGGCCGCTCAGGCTGGCATGACGGTGGTGGTCTGCTCCCAGTGCCTGTATGAGCGCAGCGATTTCTCTCTGTACCAGACGGGCCAGAAGGCGCTGGAACAGGGCGTCATTCAGGCCTATGACATGACTACCGAGGCCGCCGTTACCAAGCTGATGTGGGTCCTGGGTCAGACCACCGACGGCGATACCATCCGCACCCTGTTCTCTCAAAATCTCAGCGGTGAAATATCGGTGGGATAACGTAATATCTGCAAAAACGCTCCGTCCGCTTTATTTGGGAAGCGGGCGGAGCGTTTTTGCGCACACATTTTTATTTGCAATTTCATCAAAATACTCTTGACAGCGAAGCTCTAATCGGTTAGATTATCAATATACTCTATCGCGTTAGAGAAAGGAGCGGTCCCCGATGGACACACCCAAGGTTTTTGAGAGTGAATACCGTTTTTGCCTGATTCTGTGGGAGCACGAACCGGTCAAGAGCAGCGAGCTGGTCCGGTTGTGCGGGGAACAGCTCGGCTGGAAGCCGACGACCACCTATACGGTGATCAAGCGCCTCTCTGAGCGGGGCGTGCTGAAAAATGAAAACACCGTCGTCTCCTCCCTGGTCTCCAAGGACCAGGTGCAGGCCGCCGAGATCGACGAGCTGCTGGAAAAAAAGTTTGAAGGTTCCCTCCCGGCGTTTATCGCCGCCTTTACCAAGCATCCGAAGATCTCCGAAAAGGAGATCGACGAGGTGCAAAAGATGATCGACCAATACCGAAAGGGGGCGCGCAATGACTGACCTGTTTTTAAAGATCGTCAACATGAGCATCTCCGCAAGCTGGCTCGTGCTGGCCGTGATCCTTCTGCGGCTCGTGTTCCAAAAAGCGCCCAGGCGGTTCATGCCCGTGCTCTGGGGGATCGTGGGCGTGCGTTTGCTTCTGCCGTTCTCCATCAAAAGCGCGCTGAGCCTGATCCCCAGCGCGGAGACCATCAGCCCGGAGATCATGTACGCCCGGGAACCGACGATCCACAGCGGGATCCCGGCGCTGAACAGCGCGGTCAATCCCGTCCTCAGCGAGTCCCTTGCCCCCGCTTCCACCGCCAGCGTCAATCCATTGCAGATCTGGATCCCCCTCGCGGCCGTCCTTTGGATCGCCGGTATTCTTGTAATGCTCGCCTACACGGCGTTCAGCTACGCGCGGCTGCGCAGGCAGGTCAAAACGGCCATACGACTTCGGGATAACATTTACCAGAGCGAGCATGTGGCCTCTCCTTTTGTGCTGGGGCTTTTCCGCCCCCGCATCTACCTGCCCTTCCGCCTGTCGGAGCAGGATATGCCCCATGTGATCGCCCACGAGCGGGCGCACATCAAGCGGCACGACCACTGGATCAAACCGATCGGTTTTCTGCTTCTCGCCGTCTATTGGTTCAACCCTTTGCTGTGGCTGGCGTATATCCTGCTCTGCCGGGATATCGAGCTGGCCTGTGACGAGCGGGTGATCCAAGACCTGAGCGCGGACCAGCGGGCGGATTACTCCGAGGCCCTGCTTGCGTGCAGCGTCCCGCGCAGAAGGATCGCCGCCTGCCCCCTGGCCTTCGGTGAGGTTGGGGTAAAAGGAAGAGTGAAAAACGTGCTGAATTACAAGAAGCCCGCGTTCTGGATCATCGTGGCCGCCGTCGCCGCCTGTGTTGTCGTGGCGGTGTGCTTTCTGACGGACCCGAAAACGGAGCATGCGGACACGCCCTCCAATGATGATATTCAATGGGACACACGCCCCACGATCATCATGGACGGCGCCGCGTATATCAACCCCTATATGCCCGAATCGGAGCTGCCCTACGGGTACGAATATGCGGGAACTCTCAGCGACGAACAGGCAAATGACACCGGACTGGCGGGATGTGAATACTATACCGATCCCTCCGACGGGGACAGCTTTTATGTGTTTCAGGAGTGCGGCACGCCGATCAGCATCAACACCGTGGACACCACGCAAAGGCAGTGGGCTTACGTGCGGTGGATCAGGGAAGAAACCGACGCGGTCCAGGGGCGGACGCTGACCATGGACAATGTACGCCTTCTCGCCCAAAGGGGCTTCGGCCTGACCTGGACCGATTTCGACCGCTATTCCTATACCGAAACCGGCTCCGGCCTGTACATCCGGGTTTACGAGATCGACAAGATGTTTTCTCTCTGGATCGGCGGCGGCAGTTTGGAGGCAGACCCCATATACATTTACCTGCGCGCGAACGACGGCTCAGATGAGCAGATCGACATTCGGGACGGCAACGTGGAAGAGTTCATCGCCCAGCACAAAAACAATCCCGTGGTACAGGAATGCACCTACGGATGGCAGTGCAGCCCGGTAGGCGATTCACAGGAGATCCGTGAAAAACTGCTTGCGATCGGCGGCAGCTCCGGGGACAGCGCCGTGTCGCTCCCGGTGGTCAGGATCAACAACACGGAGGAATGGGAGCGTTTCCTGACAAACGCGGGACCCGAGCCGGACGGCTCCAAAGCCTATTCTGACACTTCCACCTTCACTGATATGATCGGACAGTACGACGCGGAATTCTTTGCATCGACGACGCTGTTTCTTGTATATATCACAGCGGGCTCGAGCGCTGACCGCTGCAGCGTGGAGTATGTCCTCAAGTCGGCAGGCACTCTGTCCATCGGCGTCATGGTATCCGAACAGGAAGGCGACGCTATGACGGAAGGGTGGATCATGGCGATCGGAGTCCCGACGGATCAGATCTCCGGCATTACCGAAATCAACGCGCGGATCAGCTCTGTATATGATCCGGGCAGTGAAAAACCTGTGGGTGAACTATGGAAGACTTATGTTTTTGCAGAAGGCAATGGGACGCGCCTCTCCCTTTATGACAGCGGAGAGTTTACATTTACATTTTCTCTGATCAGCAGCTATTGGGGGTATGGCGCCTACGAGATCGAAAACAGCCGCCTGACGCTGCGCACCGACGACGGAACCTACACCTACGTTTTCGACATGGTGGGCGACACCCTCGTTTTTGACGCGGACGCCTCCTCTGAACTGACCTGGTTCTCCGGTCTGTATGACGGCGCTGTTCTGCAATAGCAATGTTACATCGCGGCTTCCATCTGTGCCGCGAAAAAGCCCCGGCCGACTTCTTTTCAGAATGTCGGCCGGGGCCTTTTCAAGCTGTTTTGCGGAGGCTTTACAGACTCTCCAATACCTCCCGCGCGGCGGAGACGGTGTATTCCACGTCGGCTTCGGTGTGCGCCGCGGACAGGAACATGGCCTCGAACTGGGCCGGGGCCAAATAGACGCCCCGCGCCAGCATGCCGGCGAAATAGCGGGCGTACTTCCCCACGTCGCTCCCCTTGGCGTCGGTAAAGGTGTTCACGTCCGCCGGGGTAAAGAAGGGGGCCAGCAGAGACCCCACCTGGTTGATATGCACCGGCGCGCCCGTGTCCGCCGCGGCCTTCCGCAGCCCCTCGGCCAGCGTCCGGGCCTTGGACGCAATGTCCCCGTACACCGCCGGGTGCTCCTTCAACCAGCGCAATTGGGCCAGCCCCGCCGCCATGGCGACCGGGTTGCCGCTGAGTGTGCCCGCCTGATAGACCGGGCCGCAGGGGGCCACCCGCTCCATCAGCGCCCGGCTCCCGGCGTAAGCCCCCACGGGCATTCCGCCGCCGATGATCTTCCCGAAGGTGACCAAATCGGCCCGCACGCCGAAATACTCCTGCGCGCCCCCCAGGGCCAGGCGGAAGCCGGTAATCACCTCGTCAAAGATCAGCAGAGCGCCGTGGGCGTCGCACAGCGCGCGCAGCCCCTCCAGAAATCCGCTGGCCGGGCCGACCACGCCCATATTGGCGGCTACAGGCTCCACGATCACGGCGGCCACCTGCCCGGGATTGGCCTCCAGCAGGGCGCGCACGCTGTCCAGATCGTTGAACTGGGCGGTCAGGGTATCCTTCGCCGCCCCCTCGGGCACGCCGGCGGAGCTGGGGTGCCCGCCCGCCAGGACGGAGGAGCCGGCGTTGACCAGCATACAGTCGGAGTGGCCGTGATAGCAGCCCTCAAATTTGATCAGCTTATCCCGGCCGGTGGCCCCCCGGGCCAGACGCAGGGCGGACATGACCGCCTCGGTACCCGAGTTGACCATGCGCACCATCTCGATATGGGGCACCAGCTCCACCATCAGCTCCGCGATCTCCACCTCCCGCCGGGTGGGCGCGCCGTAGGATAAGCCGTCCTTCACCGCCCGCTCCACCGCCTCCCGGATGGCCGGGTGGTTGTGGCCCAGGATCATGGGACCCCAGGAGCACACGTAGTCAATATAGCGGTGACCGTCCACGTCGTAAATATAGGCCCCGTCCGCCCTGGCGATAAACCGGGGGGCCATATTCACCGCCCGGAAGGCCCGCACCGGGGAGTTGACTCCGCCGGGCAGCACCTGCCGGGCCTGTTCAAAAAGTCTTTCACTCAGATCCATCAGCCGATCTCTCCCTTTGCGATCGCCTGTGCAAGCTCCTTGGCGAAATAGGTGATCAGCATGTCGGCCCCCGCCCGGAAGATGGACACGGCAGCCTCGCACATGACCTGATGCTCGTCGATCATTCCCTGGGCCCCGGCGGCCTTGATCATGGCGTATTCACCGGACACCTGGTAGGCGCACATGGGCAGGTCAAAGGCCTGGGAGCAGTCCCGGATCACGTCCAGATAGGGCAGGGCGGGCTTGACCATGATCAGGTCGGCCCCCTCGGCCACGTCCAGGGCACACTCCTTGCGGGCCTCCCGGCGGTTGTGGGGGTCCATCTGGTAGCCCTTGCGGTCGCCAAAGGAGGGGGCGGAGTTGGCCGCCGCCCGGAAGGGGCCGTAAAAGGCGGAGGCGTACTTGGCGGAATAGGCGAGAATGGGCGTGTTCTGGCGGCCGTGCGCGTCCAGGATGTCCCGGATGGCGCGTACGCGGCCGTCCATCATGTCGGAGGGCGCCACCATGTCCGCCCCCGCCTCCACATGGCTCAGGGCGGTTTTGGCCAGCACCTCCAGGGTCTTGTCGTTGTCCACATCGTGGCCGCAGAGGATGCCGCAGTGGCCGTGGTCGGTGTACTCACACATGCACACGTCGGTAATGATGTAAAAGTCGGGATACGCGGCCTTGATCCGCCGGATCGCCTGCTGGACCACGCCGTTTTCGATCCAGGCGGAGGAGCCTTCCGCGTCCTTGCAGGCGGGCAGGCCGAAGAGGATGCCCCGGTTCACCCCGGCGGCCACGCACTCCTCCACCGCCTCCGGCACGCAGTCCAGGCCGTAGTGGTACTGGCCGGGCAGGGCGTCGATGGCGCGCTTGCCCGTTAAAGTTTCATCTACGAAAATGGGATAGATCAGGCTGTCCGCGCTCAGGCGGGTCTCCCGGCACAACCGCCGGATGGAATCGCTCCCCCGCAGACGGCGGGGCCGGTTCAATAAGTCCATTTAAATACCTTCTTTTATGGTTTCGATCAAATCGTCGATGGTCGCCCGGTGGGCGGTGACGGTCGGAATGCCGTATTTTTTCGCCTCGGCGGCGGTCTGCTCCCCGATGCACACGCCGAGAATGCGGGAAAAGTCCGTTCCCTCCCCCACGGTGGAGAGGAAGCCCTTCACGGTAGAGGCGCTGGTAAAGGTGACCAACTCCACCTCGCCCGCCTCCACCTGGCGGCGCAGCGCTTCGGAGCGGGGATTTTCATATATGGTGCGGTAACAGGCAATATCGTCAAAGCCGATTTTACCGGCCTGCAAAGCCTCTGTCAAGTCCGCGGAACCCAACTCCGCCCGCAGGATCAGCACGCGTCCCTGTGCCATCCGCCCCAGGGCTTCTCCCAAATGGGCGGCGTCGTACACGTCGGGGATCAGGTCAGCACGCTGCCCGTGCCCACGCAGCGCCCGGGCGGTGCCCGGGCCGATGGCGGCCAGCTTCACGCCGCCCAGGATCCTTACGTCCCGGTCCATGCGCTCCAGGCAGGCGGCAAAGGCGTCCACTCCCGCGGCGCTGGTGAATGCCAGCCACTCATAGTCTCCGACGCGCTCCAGCGCTTCTTCCATAGCGGGGCACGGGACGATGGGGACCGTCTCGATGCAGGGATATTCCAGCACGTCGGCCCCCAGCGCCCGCAGGCGGTCGGACAGCGTGCCCGCGCGCTCCCTGGGCCGGGTGACGACGACGCGCTTTCCCTTCAGTGGAAGCGCGTCAAACCAGTCGAATTGCTCCCCCAGGGCGCACACCGGGCCGAACACGCTGATGGCGGGGCTTTTTACCGCGCCCGCCCGGGCCACTTGCGCCAAATTGGACACCGTGCCGTCCAGCCTGCGCTGGCGGGGCGTGGTCCCCCGCTCAATGATCGCGGCGGGGGTGGAGGGGTCCATACCCGCCGCCAGCAGCCCGGCGCAGATGTCGGGCAGGCTGGTCACTCCCATCAGGAACACCAGGGTGCCCCCGGTGCGCACCAGAGCCTCAAAGTCGATGTTCAGTGGCTTGCCCGCCCGGGCGTGGCCGGTGATGATGTGCAGCGAGGAGGTAAAATCCCGGTGGGTCACCGGAATGCCTGCGTAGGCGGGAACGGCGATGGCCGAGGTGATTCCGGGCACCTCTTCAAAGGGCACGTTATGCTCCCGCAGAAGCTCCAGCTCCTCGCCCCCCCGCCCGAACAGGAAGGGGTCGCCGCCTTTCAGGCGCACCGTGTTCTTGCCCTCCAGCGCCTTGTCCAGAAGAATCTGATTGATCTGCTCCTGGGGGATCGGGTGGTGGGACGCCTCCTTGCCCACGTTGATCCGCTCGGCCCCCTCCGGGATCAGCGCCAGGATGGCGGGACTGACCAGCCGGTCGTACACCACCGCCTCGGCCCGCGACAGGGCCTCCTTCCCCTTCACGGTCAGCAGGCCGGGATCGCCGGGGCCCGCGCCGACCAAAGTCACAGTCCCGATCATACGGTTCCCTCCTTCATGCGCCGGGCCAGCTCTCCGCCCAGCTCTTTGGCCCGGTCGGGCGCGCCCGAGATCTTGGCCTTGCGCCCCGCTTCATCCATCCCCCAGAGGACGAGCGTCCCGTCCCCGATCACCCCATGGGCTGCCACTGGGGAGGAGCACCCCCCGTCCAGCGCGCGGACGAAGGCGCGCTCGGCGGCCACACAGCGGGCGGTTTCCTCATCGTGGAATCCGGTCAGGAAGGACATGTCCTCCCCCGCCCGCGCCTGGACGGCCAGCACGCCCTGCCCGGCGGCTGGCAGCATCTCCTCCGCCGAAAAATACCGGGAGATGCGCTCCTCCAGGCCCAGGCGCTTCAGCCCGGCGGCGGCCAGGATCAGGGCGGAGAACCGCCCCTCGTCCAGCTTGCGCAGCCGGGTCTGCACATTGCCCCGCACCGGCTCTACCCGGATACCGGGATAAAGCGCCTCCAACTGCAGCGCCCGGCGGCGGCTGGCGCAGCCCACCGGCAGGGCCGGGTCCGGCTCCGCGCGCCCGGCGGGCAACACCAGCACGTCCCGGGGGTCCTCCCGCCGGGAGAAGGCAGCCAGCGGCAGGGCGGGGTTTTCCTCCATGGGCAGGTCCTTGCAGCTATGTACCGTCAGGTCCACCCGCCTCTCCAGCAGGGCGGCGTCCAGCTCCTTGACAAACAGGCCCTTGCCGCCCACCTGGTCCAGCGTGCGGTCCAAGATCTTGTCTCCGGTGGTTTTCATGGTCACAAGCTCTATCTTCCACTCCGGCTCCGCCTGACGGATGGCCTCCATGACCATCTCCGCCTGCACGACGGCCAGCTTGCTTTCCCGGCTTCCGACCCGTATGGTCCTCATACGATCTCCTCCAGACATTTGCGCACGGCCTTGGCCGCCCGCGCGGTTTTGGCGTGGTCGCTTCCGTCGGAGACGATCCCGGCCACCAGCCCGTCTCCGAAACAGACGGCGGGGAAAAAGAAGGTGCACTCCTCCTGACAGTCGGCCACGCTGACGGGGACGCCTTGTTCCCGCGCGTCCTGCCCCACCCGGCGGTTGACCTGCCGGTCGCCGGTGGCGGCCACGGCCAGCGCCGCCCCGTCCAGGTCGCCCCGCTCATAATTCCGGGCGATATGCCGCACGCCCTCCGGTAAGGAGACGGGCGCGGGGTCGACCACCGTCACCCGCGCGCCAAAGCGCAGCAGCGTCTGTACCCGGCGCGCGCCGATGGCGCCGCCGCCCACGACCACGCACTTTCGCCCGCTCAGGTCAAGGAACAGGGGAAAGCGCGGCGCTTTCTTGTTCTCCGTCTCCATGATCCTCCCCCTCCCGGCTGAGCACCGCGCGCCCTTTGGTATGGGCGCGGATTTTTTTGCTGCACTGCTCCAAAAGCTGTGCGGTAAACTGCTCACTCAACCCGCCTGCCAGCAGATCCACCGTGCGGCCCACCGCCAGCTCCACCAGCTCGGCGGGCTCCAGCTCCTCCTCCAACTCCCGGGCGGTGCAGACCCGCTCGGTCACCGCCCGCTTCAGCTCTTCCAGCGCGGGCAGGCAGTCCTTATAGTTCAGCCAGCGGTAGAATTGCTCCTCGTGGCGGTCCAGAATCTCCGCCACCGCCGGGGGGATCTCCCGCCGGGGGGCGCAATCCTGCAGATCGTCCACATTGAACAGAGTAACGCCGGGCACTTGCTCCACCTCGGGCTGGATGTCCCGGGGGATCGCCAGGTCCACCATCCAGGCCGGAGGATGGGCCAGTGCGTCGATCTCCGGGAGCGTCACCGTATAGTGGGGGCTGGTGGTGGCGGAGATCAGCAGATCCATCCCCTCCATGGCGGAATACCGCTCCTCATAGGGAACCACCTCGCACCCGGCGGGCACCACCGTCTGCCCGTGGCGGTAGGTGCGCAGGGTCACGGTCACCCGGCAGCCCTTGTCCCGCAGGAGCGAGGCCGCCAGACGGCCCATCTCCCCGTTGCCGATGACCATGGCCGTCTTCCCGGCCAGCGCGCCCGCGTGCTCGGCCAGCAGGTCCACCGCCCGGGATGCGGCGGAGGTGGGCAGGGCGGTCATGCGGGCGCGGCTGCGCACCTCCTTGCCCGCGGCGGCGGCGGTGCGGAACAAAGTCTCCAGCACCGGGTCGGCGGCCTGGGCCGACCGGGCCAGCACGATGGCGTCCTTCACCTGGGCGATGATCTGATCCTCCCCCCAGATGCGGGAACGCAGTCCCGCCGCCACCTCCAGCAGATGCCGCACCGCCTCCTGCCCGGAGCAGGTGTAGAACGCGTCGGCAAAGGGGGCGTAGTCCACCTCCGCCGCCGCGCACAGAAGACGGCCGGGGTCGATCTCCTCCCCGGCGGAAATATACAGCTCCGTGCGGTTGCAGGTGGACAGCAGCACGCACCCGGCCACCCCCGGCATAACGGCCACTTTGCCGGTTAGCATCCGGGTCACCGTCCGGGTGAAGGAGAGGATCTCCCGCACCCGGATCGGGACGCGGCTGTGTTCCAATGTAGATAAATAGACGGCCATCGGATCAGGCCCTCCCTTTCCGAAACGGTCACAATTTTCTCAGAAAATTAGTATAACATATCAGCTTTGGGTGTCAAGGCTGCGTGCCGGGGGAATTCGCCGGCCCTCACAGGCCCCATAAAAATGCACAGGTCCCGCTTTCCGTCCAAAGCAGGACCTGTGCCGGTCACGCAGGATCAAAGCACGTCCAGCAGCCGCTCCCGGTACATCTCCTGCACCCAGGGAAGCATCCCCAGGCCGGTGATGGAACAGGCAACGGAGCATCCCATCTGCTCCAGGCGGCTCTTCCAACTGTCAGGTCCGTCGCCCGCCATGTCGTTTTTGGCGTGATCGCCGGCCACCAGCATCAGCGGAGCGAGCCGAACGCGGCGCTCCTTCAGTTGTCCCAGTATGTCATCCAGGGAGGGCCACCCCTCCACCGTGCCGATGTACAGGTCGTCCCGACCCTTCAGGTGCAGCGCCGTCTGCAGGGCGGGATAGACCACGTTGGCGAAGTGCTCTGTGCCGTGCCCCATGAATACCACAGCCTCCCCATCCCGCTCAGGATAGGTCCGGGAAAGGCCGTCGGCAAAGCGCAGAAGGTCCCCGGTATCCGCCAGAAGGGGCCGTCCCACGACCACCTCGTCAAACCGGGCGGCGAACGCCTCCGCTTCCCCCTTCAGCTTGTCGTACTCACGGCCGTACAGCAGGTGGGTGGGCTGCACCACGACCCGCCTGATCCCGTCGGCGCACAACTGCTCCAGCGCCTGCGTCAGGCTGGGCACAGGCTCTCCCCGGCCCGCAAGGATCCTGCGGATGATGGAGCTGGTAAACGCCCGGGTAAATACACAGTCGGGCGCCGCGCCTTTCAGGACCTCCTCCACAGCCGTGATGCTCGCGCGCGCTTCCGGCACGCTGGTTCCAAAGCTGGTGACCACGATCGCCTGTTCCATTCTGTGTTCTCCTTTTCTGTTCTGTCTCCCCGCGCCGAAAACGGCCGCGGCGAAGATACGCCGCGGCCGTCTTTCCGTCCATTCCCAGTCACACCAAAACGCGGGCGTATCCCATGGTTCGTTTTTCGTCGGTCTCCCGGTTCGCGCTACGGATCGCGTTCACGATCACACGGCGGATATTCTGCCTTCTCAGTTTCCCAATGGCCGGCTTTCGCCAACGAATATCTGCCTGGCACCTACCGTCGCGGTACGGCGGGGAGTTTGACCCCATTGTCTCATCCGAAACGCATGGGCCGCGCCTTGAGCGCCCCGGACTCGAAAAACGATTTTTATTCTGTTTCTCAATCAATATACAACGGCCCGCGTCAATTTGCAACATCATTTTTAACGTACGGAGGAAATGGTATACAGATAGAGATAATTGCAGTTTTCGTGCACCGCCCAGATGAAAATTCTGTCCTCATCAAACCAGCTTACGGATGCCTCATGGCGCGCCTCGTAGCCTTCCCGGTCCAGCAGGGTAAATGTCCGCGTGTTCAGGTCCAGCACGCCGATCTGAGAGATCCCCAGGCCGGTCTCTTCATTGTGATAGGAAACAAACGCGATCTTGTCGCCGGTTCCATTGGGGATCGTTTTGGTCAGGGCGTCCGTCGGATACGTATAGCCGTCAATGATCCTGCGCTCTCCTGTCTTAAAGTCAACCGCGTATACGCTTCCGTCTGCGTCAACCAGCACGCCGTATCGATCCCCCGTCGGATTGATCCCCCAAGTGCTGTCATTACCTCCAAACGAGGGAACATCCTTTAGAATCACCTGCTCGTCTCCAGTCCGCAGCGATCTGGCGTAATAGGTGTACCGGTAAGAGCTGTCCATGACATAATAGCCCAGCGTGTCAGCATCGATGAACCAGCTTCCGTCCACTTCCCTGCCAATCAGCTCATCCACCGTCATCAGCGTTTTTTCCTCCGTGTCGCAGTACCACACCGTCTCGCCGTAACCGCACGCCAAAAACGCCTTTTTCAGGTCCGGCGAAAACTCCGTATTGATGATCGCCAGCTCATTCACGCCGCAGCCCGCAAACGGGTCGATCACAGCTTCCGCTTCCAAATCGAAGAAAAACGCCCGCCCGCCTTCAAAGGTCAGCCGCACAATGTCTGTCCGGCCGGAAACCGGTTCGACCGTCCAGTAGGCGTCATTGACAGACTCCTTGTATCTTGCGTAAACGCCGACGCGGCCGCCGTAGACACACCAGTCAAAGCAGATATCATAGGTCTTGCCTTTCCAGACATACTGCGTCTCCACATAGCGCGCCTCGACCGGGACCACACCGCTTTCCGTGGAATAGCCGTAAAAGCTGACGCTGGTCCTCGCCGCGTCATGATAGCGGCAGATGATGCCGTCGCTCAGTTTAAAATCACCGTTGATGCGGATATACTCCACGGTGGCTCCTTCCCCAACGCCCGCGCTGTAGAAATATTCCACATCGTCGTTCCAATTCGGGTCCTCATCCTCCACGGGCAGCACCACATCCGCCGAGGCAATGTGAAAGAAAGCGAATACAGAATCCCGGAACTCCTCGTCCACCGCCATGGCCGCGGCAAAGGCGCCGAGTGACAGGATCAGGACGGCGGCCACGCCGGCCGCAACTCTTCTGAATATTCTCTTTGGCCGTGGAAATGGAATCTGCTTCTCCCCATGACCGGCATATGAGCCAGCTTCCTCTATGATGTCGTCGGAGATCTCTCCCAGCTTGAACAGCAATTCTTCTCGTTTCATCGTGTAAATCCCTCCCTTTCCAGACAGGCTTTCAGTTTCTTTCGTGTGCGGTACAGCATGGATTTCACCTTGCTTTCGCTGATGCCATTGCGCTTGGCGATCTCCTGAACCGGATACAGGTACCAGTACCGGGCCACAAATACCACCCGGGCCTCTTGGGGCAGACCGCGCAAAAAGGCGTCCAGCGTTTCCGTCAGAAGCCGGTCTTCCGCAGCCTGCTCCACGCCCGTTTTGGCCGGAATGCATTCCTCCAGCTCCGACAGCGCAAGCTCCACCTGTCCCGCGCCCCGCTTTTGGGCGGTGTATTTGATATGCTTTTGCAGGGACAGGTTGCGGGTGATCTTCCCCAAAAAGGTGGACAGCCGGTCGGGCCGGTGGGGCGGTATGGCGTTCCAGGCGTTGAGCCAGGTGTCGTTGACGCACTCTTCCGCGTCCTCGCTGTTTTGCAGAATGGTATAGGCAATGCGGGAACAATACCCGGAATACTTTTTTGCTGTCTCGGTGATCGCCGTCTCAGCGCGCGCCCAAAACAGCTCGATAATTTTGCTGTCATCCATGCCATCAACTCCTTCCGATGCTGCCTGAAGGCCTTCACCTATATTCATCCAAAAAAGGGACGCAGGTTGCACGAAACACAAAACTTTTTATTACATAAAACACCCGCCGGCGCTGCCGGCGGGTGTTTGCTGGATCCTCAGTTCAAAAAGTCCTTCAGCTTCTTGGAGCGGCTGGGGTGTCTCAGCTTGCGCAGGGCCTTGGCCTCGATCTGGCGGATGCGCTCGCGGGTGACGTTGAATTCCTTGCCCACTTCCTCCAGGGTGCGGCTGCGGCCGTCCTCAATGCCGAAGCGCAGCTTGAGCACCTTCTCCTCCCTGGGGGTCAGGGTGGAAAGCACCTCCACCAACTGCTCCTTCAGCAGGGTGAAGCTGGCCGCCTCGGACGGCTCGGAGGCGTCCTCGTCGGGGATGAAGTCGCCCAGATGGGAATCCTCCTCCTCGCCGATGGGGGTCTCCAGCGAGACCGGCTCCTGGGCGATCTTCAAAATCTCCCGCACCTTGTCCACGGGCATGTTCATCTCCTCGGCGATCTCCTCCGGGCTGGGGTCGTGGCCCAGCTCCTGGAGAAGCTGGCGGGAAACGCGGATGACCTTGTTGATGGTCTCCACCATGTGGACGGGGATACGGATGGTGCGGGCCTGGTCGGCGATGGCGCGGGTGATGGCCTGGCGGATCCACCAGGTGGCGTAGGTGGAGAACTTGTAGCCCTTGGTGTGGTCAAACTTTTCCACTGCCTTGATCAGGCCCAGGTTGCCCTCCTGGATCAGATCCAGGAACAGCATGCCACGGCCCACATACCGCTTGGCGATGGAGACCACCAGGCGCAGGTTGGCCTCGGCCAGACGCTGCTTGGCGTTCTCGCCCTTTTTGACCAGCTTGTTCAGCTCCGCCCGGGTCTCGTCGTCCAGCTCGTCCCCCAATTCCGCCAACTGCTCTTTGGCGGCGTTGCCCGCCTCCATGGCCTGGGCCAGTTCCACCTCCTCGTCAAAGGTCAGCAGGTTGACCTTGCCGATTTCCTTCAGGTACATGCGCACCGGGTCGTCCGCGCCGAAGGAGTCCACCAGAGTGTTGGGGTCGACGATCTCTTCTTCCGGGATCTCCTCCAGCTCGTCCGCCGGGGGGCCGGAATCCTCGGGCAGTTCGGGCAGGTAGTCCTCACCCGCCGTCTCGATGCCCAAATTTTCCAGCACGTCGTAGATCTTGTCCATCTGCTCGGACCCCAGGTCCATATTTTCCAGCACGTCCAGCAGCTCCGAGGAGGACAGCTTGCCGTTCTTCTTGCCCCGCTCGATCAGTTCTCCCAGCTTTTCCGCGCCGGCCACACCCTCCAGCATTTTCAGGATCTCGGCCTTCCCGGCAGCGAACTTCTCAGCGCTCATCGCCACCGGCGCCTGCTGCTCGGTCTTTTTCTTCTCACTCATGCCTTTATGTCCTCCATTGACTTTTTTCTCTTTTGTTCCCGCACGGCCAAAAGCGCCTCCACGCCGTCGGAGCGGCGCTTGGCCCATTCGGCCTCGATGATCTCTATGTAGTCCCGCAGGGCCTTTTCCGTGTTCTGCCCCGTCTCCGGCTGGTCGGCCAACTGCACCAGACGGCTCATCTCGTCCCGGGACAGCTCGCCGGTCAGCACGGGGATGCGCGGGGTCTCCCCCGCCCGCCAGCGCTCCAGCAGCAGGCGGTACACCTTGCCCAAAAAGGGCGAGGAAAACTTGTCCTCCCCCAGCGCCTGTGCCTTGGGAAACAGAGCCGGGTCCAGCAGCAGCAGACGGAGGACGCCCTCCTCCGCCCGGGCGGAGCGCACATTGTCATAGCGCAGCTCCCGCTCCTTGGGCTGAAAATTGTTGGACGGCGTCAGGGCCTGCCGCTCCTCCTGCTTCCGGGCCTTGCGGCTTTGCGTCCTGCGCGCCTTCTCTACCTCGGAAGCCATAGTCTCTCCCGACACGCCTGCGGCGGCGGCGGCCCGGTTGCCGTAGATCTCCCGCTCCACCGGGCTGGTCAGGGTGGCGATCATCTCAGCCGCTTCCTGCAGAAAAGCTGCCCGCTGGTCGTCGGCGGTCAGGTCGTATTTATTTTGAATGACCTCCAGGCGGTATTCCACCTGATTGGCGCTGCCGTTCAGCAGCTTTTCAAAAGCGGCCGCGCCCTGGTACTTAATAAAATCGTCGGCGTCCTGCTTGACCAGTTCGCCGTCCTCTGTCCTGCGCCGGGGCAGTTGGAGCACCTTTACGGAAAAGTCGGCGTTTTTCAGAATGCCGATGGCCCGCTGGGTGGCGTCCTTACCGGCGTTGTCGTTGTCGTAGCAGAGCACCAGCTCCTTGGTGTAGCGGCTCAGCAGCCGGGCATGTTCCTCGGTCAGGGCGGTGCCCATGGTGGCCACCGCGTTGTCAAAGCCCGCCTGGTGCAGGGTGATCACGTCGATGTTGCCCTCCACCAGGATCATATTCTCCCGCTTGGACGTCTTCGCGTAGTTCAGGCCGTACAGGGTGGACCGCTTTTTGAAGATCGCCGTCTCCGGGGTGTTCAGGTACTTGGGCGCGGAGCCGTCCATGACCCGGCTGGTAAAGCCGATCACGTCGCCCCGCAGGTCGATGACGGGCAGCATCAGCCGGTTGCGGAATTTGTCATACACACCGCCGTTTTTTCCCGCCACCGCCAGGCCCGCATCCAGCAGCTCCCGCTTGTCGTACCCCTTGTCCGCCATGGCGCGGATCAGGCTGTCCCAAGCGTCGGGCGCAGCCCCCAGGCCAAACCGGTTGGCAAACCGTTTGGAGATCCGCCGCTGATTGATATACCCGGCCACGGCGGCCCCCTGGGGAGTGGACAACTGCTCGTAATAGAACCGGGCGGCCAGCTTGTTCAGGGCCAGAATGCGGTCCCGCCTGCGCCGCCAGTCCCGGTCGCCGGGGTCCTCCTCCGGCACCTCCATACCCAGCTTGTCCGCCAGCAGGCGCACCGCCTCCGGGAAGGTCAGGTTCTCGATCTCCATCAGGAAGCCGAGCACCCCGCCGCCCTTGCCGCAGCCGAAGCAGTGATAGATCTGCTTCTCAGGAGAAACGGAGAAGGAGGGCGTTTTTTCACTGTGAAACGGGCAAAGGCCCCACAGATTGGCCCCCTTCCGGTTCAGGGAGACATAGCTGCCCACCACCTCGGCAATATCGGCCCGCTGGGTCAATTCGTCAATAAAAGCGCGTGGAATGGACATATCATCCCCCCTTTTCTCACAAATGATACCTAAAACGTCACTTTACGCTCCTCGGGCGAAGCGAGTCTCCCCTGCGGTGGGTCCCACCCAGCCCGTTACTTCACCGACCACGCCGAGGGCAGAAACGCCTCGCCGTACTTTTCCATACAGTAGTTGTCGGTCATCCCGGCGACATAATCGCACACGGCGCGCTCCACGCCCTCCAGCACGCGGATGTCCTGGTAATCGGGGGGCAGCTTGTCCGGATCTTTCACATAGTATTCAAACAGACTGCGGATCAGATCCTGTGCCTTGGACTCCTCGCCCTTGGCCACCGGGTTGCGGTAGACCGCCTCAAACATAAAGGCGCGCAGGTCCTGCATCGCCTCGGCCTTCGGAGGCGACTGTACCAGTTCCGGTTTTCCCTCGCTGGTTTTGATGATGTCGGCCACCAGGGTGTTGATGCGCTCGCCGTGGGTGAAGCCAAGCTCCTGGGAGATGTGCAGGGGAATGTCCATGGGATAAATAATACCGCCGCGCATGGCGTCGTCAATATCGTGGTTGATGTAGGCGATCTGGTCGGCCAGGCGGATGATCTGCCCCTCCAGCGTCTCGGCCCGGTCCGGTCCCGTGTGGCACAGGATGCCCCGGCGCACCTCATATGTCAGGTTCAGCCCCTCGCCCCCGTTTTCCAGGCGGTCCACCACCCGAAGGGACTGCACATTGTGCTCAAAGCCGCCGGGCATGATCTCGTTCAGCACCCGCTCCCCCGCGTGGCCGAAGGGGGTGTGCCCCAGGTCGTGCCCCAGGGCGGCGGCCTCGGTCAGATCCTCATTCAGCCGCAGTCCCCGGGCGATGGTGCGGGCGATGCGGGTCACCTCCAGCGTGTGGGTCATACGGGTGCGGTAGTGATCCCCCTCAGGATTCAAAAATACCTGAGTTTTGTGCATCAGCCGCCGGAACGCCTTGGAGTGGAGGATGCGGTCCGCGTCCCGCTGGAAGCAGGTACGCACCGGGCACGGCTCCCGCTCCAGGACGCGGCCCCGGGACTGCTCCGCGCGGCAGGCAAAGGGTGACAGGCTTTCCCGCTCCCACGCCTCGGTTTCCAGGCGGATATCCACACACATCACTTCCTTTTCTCTAACTATATACGAAGAAAAAACATCAATTCCTCTTTTTTCGGAGAAAAATTTTTTGGCAGCACCGCAGCCGCAATCGCGCGGTGCTACCTTTTTACCTGGGCACTGCCCGGAACGCCTCGCCGATCACCTCGGCCTCGGCGGCCCCGGCGGTCAGCTCCGTCACCCGGCCGGAAAAGGCGTCCACCGCCCCCTCGGGCAGCAGGGCGTGTACCGTCACGTCGGCGGCGTATTCGCTCTCGCCCAGCACACCGCCGGCGGCCTCCACCTCCAGCTTCATGCGCTCAAACAGGCTGTAGGGGCAGACAGCCGCCACCTCCACCCAGCGGCGTACCACCGATATGCCCGCCGCGTCCAGGGCGTCCTTGGCGCTCTGGGTATAAGCGCGCACCAGTCCCCCGGCGCCCAGCAGAACGCCGCCGAAGTACCGGGTAACCACGCAGCACACGTTGGTCACGCCCTCCTTCTGGAACACCCCCAGCATAGGCTGGCCCGCCGTGCCCTGCGGCTCGCCGTCGTCGGAGTAGCGCTCCACGCCGCCCTCCTTCAGCCGGTAGCACCAGCAGTTGTGGCGGGCGTCGTGGTACTTCTTTTTCATCTGTTCCACGTGCGCCCGGGCCTCCTCCTCGCTCTCCACCGGCCACACATGCCCGATGAAGCGGGAGCGCTTTTCCACGAATTCCGTTTCAGAGTCCCCGGTGGGGATCAAATACTCGGTCACGCCTGCTCCTCCTCGTCGGGGAATACTTTGATGTTCAGGACGTCGCAGATGCGAAAGAACTGCTCCAAGGACGGATTTTTCCGTCCCCGCTCAATCTCGCTGAGGAATGTCTGGGTCAAACCGAGCTGTTTTGCCAGTTGATGCTGGCTGAATCCCAGCTTTTCTCGTTTCCGTTTGATGATACCTCTGTAATCCACCATTTTCATCACCATTCACATTATAGCTTATAGCTATCGCTTTGAAAATGAGAGCTTATAGCTCTTGACTTATTGAGAGCTATAAGCTATAATAGCTATTGGCTCTTATTTGCAAGGGTTTTATTTTTGACTTAATGCAGTAAAATGGGTTGCGAACGGGTTTCGACCCCATTTCTTTTTGCTGGCCCAAAAAGAAACGGTGTCGAGCCGCCAAAGAAAAAGGGCCGTGCGAGGGTGGGCGCATTTTTTCCTCGCTTCGCTCGTCGGCAATGCTTACACCCCCGGCACGTTCTAAAGGAAGGTATTACCATACCAGGTTCGAGTTTGCCGGGTAGATGGGAAATGTCGGCGCGGCGCTTACCTGAATTGGTTTGTGCCCTGACCCGCCGTTACGGCGGTGACTTTCTCTTTGATTTGGGTTTGTGTCCTTCTGAAACCGCGCCTTAGGCAGTCGGAATCCCGACCGCACAAGTGCGACAAAAACGAAAGTGTCGCCGTTTTTACTGTAGGGGCGCACCCATGTGTGCGCCCGGCGGCCCCGCCGCCACCCGGGGTTTTATTTCCCGATTTCAGCAAATCACGCAAGGACTGTATTCCCACGATCTTATTTCGATATTTACTTTAAATACATATATTTGGAGGCGATTTTCATGAACCCCACACAAAAGGAAAACCGCGAGGAGCTTCTCACCCTCGCGGTCGATCTGCTGGGAGACGCGATCTTGCTGGACTGTCTGCTGGACCGGCTTGGCCCGGACAGTCCCTGGGACGGCGCCGTGGCCGACACCCTTCTGGAGAAGCTGGGCAGCTTTCTGCCCCAGGGCGCCCGGGACATCTCTTTCCTGGCCGGACTGCTGACCCGGCAGGCTCAAGAGTCTGCTTTGGTCAGGGCATACATGCAGTAGTCGCCCAGCCGTCCGCATTTGACTACCCCCTGCCGCATCACGCCTTCCAGAACAAAGCCGGCCTTCTCCAGCACGCGCCGGGAACCAAGATTTTCCGCGAAAGGCTCGGCAAAAATCCGCACGACATCCCACCGTTCAAACGCCTCCCGGCACAATTGCCCGACCGCGCCGGTCATGATACCCCTTCCCCAGTATTCCTCGGCCAGCCAATAACCCAGCTCCGCGCTGCGGCGGTATACATCACTGCCGCGGAACACCCCGATGCTGCCCGCCGCATGGCCGTCCACCACAATGGCCCGGCACAATTGGCGGCTTTCATCACCGGACACACAGCTTTCGATAAACTCCGCCGCGTCCTCCAAACGGTAAGGATGGGGAAACACATCCCGCAGGTTTTGAGCAATTTTCAGATTGTCGGCATACCGCGCCATATCGGCGGCGTCCTCCGCACGCCATACCCTCAGCTCAAATTCCATTTCAGTCCTCCCACGGCTCCTTCGGGCGCGTCCAGCCCTCCACGATATATTCCTCGAGACGGCCCAGCGTGATGGGCGTACAGACGGCGGTGACCTCGATGGTCTCGGCGTATTCCACGCTCTCCACCTTGGCCTCCCGGTAGAGCATGTCCAGTACGCCGCCCTTGTCGTAGGGCAGGTGCAGCACCACCCGGCGCGTCCCCTGGTCCACCCGACGGTCGATCATGGCCAGCAGGTCGTCCAGCCCCTCCCCGGTGCGGGCGGAGATGGACACGATATCCTCCCCGTGGGGCAGAATATCCCCATCGTACAGGTCGGACTTGTTGAACACGTCGATGCGCGGGGTCTGCTCGGCCCCCAGCTCCACGATCAGCTTTTCCACCACCTGGGCCTGCTCCTGCCAGCGGGGGTTGGACACGTCGATGACGTGCAGCAGCAGGTCGGCGAAGGTCAGCTCCTCCAGCGTGGCCTTGAAGGCGTCCACCAGATGGTGGGGCAGCTTGCGGATGAAGCCCACCGTGTCAGACAGGAGCACCGTGCAGGTGTCGGAGATCTCCAGGGTGCGGGTGGTGGTGTCCAGGGTGTCGAACAGGCGGTTGTTGGCCGGGATATCCGCCCCGGTCAGGGCGTTGAGCAGGGTGGACTTGCCCGCGTTGGTATAGCCCACGATGGCCACCACGGGCACCTCGTTCTTCTCCCGGCGTACCCGCTGGGTGGCGCGCACCCGGCGCACCTGCTCCAGTTCCTCCTTCAGCTTGGCGATCTTGCGGTGGATGTGCCGCCGGTCGGTCTCCAACTGGGTCTCGCCGGGGCCGCGGGTGCCGATGGCGCCCTCCTGCCGCTCCAGGTGGGTCCACATACCGATCAGCCGGGGCAGCAGGTACTGGTACTGGGCCAGCTCCACCTGGAGCCGCCCCTCTTTTGTCTGTGCCCGCTGGGCGAAAATGTCCAGGATCAGGGCGGAGCGGTCGATGACCGACACGCCCAGGTCCTCGGTCAATGCCCGCTGCTGGGAGGGGGACAGGGCGTTGTCGAAGATGACCATATCCGCCCCCTGGGCCTGGACCAGTTCCCTGACCTCAGCCACCTTGCCCTCGCCGATGAAGGTGCGGGGGTCGGGGGTGTCCTTATTTTGGAGCACCATGCCCACGCACACGCCCCCGGCGGTCTCCAGCAGGGCCTCCAGCTCCTCCAGCGACTCGTCGCTGGCGTTGTCGTCCCGGGACAGGCAGGCGGCGTTCAGCCCCACCAGCACCGCCCGGTTGATTTTTTCTTCGGTAAAACTCTCGTTCATGTTACCTCTTTTTGAATACTTCCACGATCTTTCCGATATACATGGTGTGCCAGTCCTTCTCGGGATACCACTTCTCCGAAGCGGCGGTGTCGATGAACTTTTCCGGCTTCAGCTCGTCGGCGTACTGCTTTTCGCAGATCAGCACCAGCTCGGCCTCGGCAAAGTAGGGGGTATCGCCCAGGCCGTATTCCACGGTGAAGCCGCACTCCTTGACCTTGTCGATCTCCCGGCCGCTTTTCGCCCCGCAAAGGGCCAGCGCCTTGCGGTATTCCTCGCCGTAGAAGGACAGGGAAAAATACTTCTCCCGGTCCATAAATTCCTTGGTATAGCGCTGGGGGCGCACATAGGCGGTGGCCACCGGCGCGCTCCACAGCACGCCCAGGCCGCCCCAGCTTGCGGTCATGGTATTGCAGGCGGTCCTGTTCCCGGCGGTGACCAGCATCCACTGGTCCCCGATGCGGCGGAACACGTTCCCGTCCAGTTCCCGGGGGTCGATCTTCTCAAACATCGCAATCACCTCATTCTATTATATGCAAAAGGGTACGCAAAAAGGCCCGCACCAAAACGGTACGAGCCTTTTATCACAGCAATTACTTGTCCAGACCAAACTTCTTGTTGAAGCGGCTGACGCGTCCGCCGGTGTCCACGACCTTCTGCTTACCGGTAAAGAAGGGGTGACACTTGGAGCAAACTTCCACCTTGATGTCGCTCTTCGTGGAGCCGGTCTCAATGACATTGCCGCAGGCGCACCGGATGGTGGTCTGGTTGTAGTTGGGATGAAGTCCTTCCTTCATGGGGTTTCACCTCTTTCTCTGCCGGGATATTCGCACAAGTGCAACTGGTATGTTACCATATTTGATTTAAAAATGCAACTGTTTTTTTCATTTTTTGAACTATAAAAAGAAAATCTCTCCCGTGGCAAAAAAGTAGAGAGCCTTGCGCGCCACGGGCCGTCCCAGAAGCTCCTCCAGCGCCCGGGCATACGCCTCCACCTGGGGCCGGTACTGCTCCGGGTTTGGGCGGCGGTCCGTCTTGAAATCCACGATGGTCATGCCCCGTTCGTCCTCAAACCAGCAGTCCACCACGCCCTGAAACAGGATCTCCTCCCCCCGGGCGTCGGGGAAAAATTCCTCGCCGGGCAGCAGCATGGAAAATTTATATTCCCGCTCCTTGACCGGAGCCGCCAGCAGCTCCCGCCCCAGGGGGGACGCGAAAAAGGCGGCCAGCTTGTGGGGATCGGTGCTGCGCCCCTCCTCCCCGGTGATAAACTGTCCCGCCGTCAGGCGGTCGATCTCCCCGGCGATTTCTTCGACCGAGCCTGTCCGGTCAAAATCCAGGTATTGCAGCACCTTATGCAGGGCCGTGCCCCGCTGGGGCGCGGTCAGGCCCAGCTTTTGGGCGGCGAAGTCGGGCCGTTCAAAGGCGGCGTGCTTCACCGGCCGGGGGGCGTCGGTATCCTCCGCCGCCTCGGCGTCCAGCGCCCGCCCCTTTAGCTGGGTCGCGGTCAGCTTGGAAGGCAGGTCGGCGGCCTGGGCGTAAGGATAAGTCCAGGCCAGCGTCCGGGCCAATTCCTCCACCCGCTCCTCCGACGGGCAGGCAAGTTCTCCCACTGCCTCGCCCCGGGCGCGCAGGGGCGTTTCGTACTCTCTGCCGTCCCGCAGGAAAATATCCCAGGCCGGGCCGCACCCTTCCGCGATCACCGGGCAGTCCGCTTTCTCCGTCCGCAGGGCCGCCCCGTCGGGGCGGGTCAGGGCGCACAGCAGCAGCCAGCGCCCGGGCGTGGACGCCGCCCCGGCCACCGCCGGGGCCACGGGCCGGGCCGCGTCCCGGGCCAGCCTGGCCAGCGCGTCCCCCGCTTTGGACAGGCCCATGGTCATGATCAGCTTTTCCTTGGCGCGGGTCATGGCCACATACAGAAGGCGCATTTCCTCCGCCTTTAATTCACTGTCCATCTGCAGGGACACCGCCTGACGGGCCAGGGTGGGCCACTCCACCGTCCAGCCCTCGCCCCGCTCCAGGCGCTTCGGCCCTACGCCCAGGCGGGGGTGGAACAGCACGGGAGCGGCGGCGTCCATCTTGTTGAACTGCCGCCCCAGGCCGCACAGGAACACCACGGGGAATTCCAGCCCCTTGGAGCGGTGGATGGACAGCAGCCGGACCCCGCCCGTCCCGGCGCTGGCCGGGGCAAGGCGCTCTCCCCGCTGGCGCAGACGGCCCAGGTGGGTCAAAAAGCCAAACAGCCCCTTGTGCCCCGCCCGCTCGATCTGCCGGGCCTGCTCCCGCAGGGCGGTCAGGTTGGCCTGCCGCCGCCCGCCGTCGGGCATAGCGCCGAAAATGGCCATCAGGCCAGTCTCGGCGTACAGGCGCTCGATCAACTGCTTGGCGGACAACTCCCCCGCCCGGAAGCGCAGCAGCTTCAGCCGCTCCAAGAAGGCAACGCAGTCCTCTCCGCCGTCCGCTTCCAGCGCTTCGTAAAAATCGCCCTCCCGGCAGTTGGCCCGGATCCGGGCCAGCCGGTCGGGGGTGAAGCCGAACACCGGGGATCGCAGGGCGGACAGCAGGGGCACGTCCTGGTGGGGGTTGTCGATGATCTCCAGCAGGGACAGCGCCACCGAAATCTCTGTCGTCTCAAAAAAGTCGCCGCCGCCCTCGCTCTCCAGCGGGATGCCCGCCTCGGCCAGGGCGCGGGCGTAGTGGCGCAGCACCGGCCCCGGAGAGCGCAGCAGGATGACCATGTCATCCGGGCGCACCGGACGCTGTCCGCCCGCGCCGTCGTCCACCGGGAAGCCCTCCCGCAGCATCTGCGCCATCCTGCGGGCCACAAAGCGGGCCTCGGTCAGGTTCTTGTCCACCTCGTCCTCCCCGTCCTCTCCTTCGGGCAGGTCGATCACATCCAGCTCGGCGGCATAAGCCGGGTCGTCCCCGGGACCTCCGTCCGGGGGATACAGGGCCTCCTCCGGGCCGTAGTCCATCTCGCCGCAGGCGCGGCTCATGAGATTTTCAAACACATAGTTGACCGCGCGGAGCACCTGGGGCCGGGAGCGGAAATTCCGGGACAGGATCAGCTTGCGGGGCTGTCCCTCCTCCGCCCGCGCCGCCGGGGGCCAGGAGGTGTACTTGTCCAGGAAAATGGTGGGGTCCGCCTGACGGAAGCGGTAAATGGACTGCTTCACGTCCCCGACCAGGAACAGGTTTTTCCCGTCCCGGGACAGGGCGTCGAACAGGACGTTCTGCACCTCGTTGGTATCCTGATACTCGTCCACCATGATCTCGGTGAACTGCTCCCGCAGCGCCCCGCGCACCTCGGGGCGCTCCAGCAGGCGCGCCGCCAGATGCTCGGCGTCGGAAAACTCCATCAGGCCCCGCCGGGTCTTCTCTTGACCGTAGTGCTGTCCGAACTCCCGCACCAGATCAAACAGGGTCTCCACCGCTGGGGCCAGGGCGCGCAGCTCGTTCAGCACCGAAGCGCTGTCCGCCCCAAACAGGGCCTCGACGGTCTCCATGCGGGTCTTGCACTGCTTCCGCAGCTCGGCCACCGCTTCCCTGACCGCCGGGTCGGCGCCCCGTTTCAGGCCCACCTTGGGGAAGGGGACCGGGAAACAGGCCGCGGCCCGGTCCCAGCTCTCCGCCTCCGTCAGCTTCTCCAGCCCGTCCAGGGTGGCGGACAGGGCGGGGCCGTAATTGAGATCGACGATGGGATCGGCGGCGGCCAGGTCCAGCGCCTTCGCCATCTCCCCCCGCCAATGGTCCGCCTGGGCCTTGGCGTGCTCCAGGACCCGCGCGCCCCACGCCGTCTCCCCCGCGTCGGTCATGCCCTCCGCCCGGAAGTCCCCCCGGCGTTCGGCCAGCCAGCGGTCCGGATCGGGGTGGCTCTGGATGCGCTGGTGGATGTCCAGCACGATATTCACCAGGCGGGTATCGTCCCGGCCGGTCAGCACGGCATCCACCAGGGCGGCAAAGCCGGGGTCCCCTCCGACGGTCTCATACCGCGCGTCCAGCAGCTCGTCCAGCACCCTCTGGGCGATGGCCGCTCCCTCCGCCTGGTCGCAGATACGGAAGTCGGGGTCCACGTCCAGCAGGTGGCCGTACTGCCGCAGAAGGTCGATGCACAGCGCGTCGATGGTGCAGATGCGGGCCTTGTATATCAGCACGGTCTGCCGCCGCAGGTGGGAGTTTCCGGGGTCCCGGGCCAGCCGCTGGGACAGCTCCTGTGCGATCCGCCCCCGCAGCTCGGCGGCGGCGGCGTTGGTGAAGGTGATGACCAGGAATTCGTCGATGTTATGTCCCTCATTCTCCACCCGGGCGAGCAGGCGCTCCACCAGCACCCGGGTCTTGCCCGAACCGGCGGCGGCGGATACCAAAAGCGCGCCGCCGCGGTCATCCACCACAGTGCGCTGTTCCTCAGTCAGTGGGAAGGGCATGGGGTCATCTCCTTTCATAATGGTTTTCAAAAATGTGTCGTGGCGGCGTCACCCGCCGGGCCGCCGCCCTCGGTGGCCCGCAGCGTCGCGATCATCGCCAGGTGGCGGCGGGGCCGCCGGGCCGCCCAGGGGGGCGGCCCCTACGGAAAAACCGGGAAGTTTGTGTGTGAATGTAGGGGCCGCCGCCCTCGGCGGCCCGCAACGTTGCGATAATCGCCGGGTTTCGGGCGGGTTTGGAACGCTCTGCATGGGCATCCGTAAGGCGGTAAAGCCGCCAACGGCTGCCGTACGTCGGAGATGCCGGCACACTTGAAATCGGCATCCACAGAAAATTCCCCGCTATCTCTCGTCCTTCAGCCCCGCCAGATAATCCAGGGACACGTCAAAATACTGTGCGATTCTGATCAGCACATCTAAATCAGGACGGCGCTCCCGTGCTTCGTAATAACGAATCGTTCGCTCTGTACAACCTATAGCTTCACTCAGTGTTTTTTGCGAAATACTCTTTTCCGTCCGCAGTTCGCGCAAAATCTCACTAAAATCTTTCATTTTTACACGCCACCCCTTGACAGGCATTTTTGTTCAATATATAATATGCAGGTACTTTTGTTCCAAAAAGGAGGTAATTCTATGTTCGACCCACTGTCCCTCTATCAAAATCCGTTCCCGCCCGACTACTGGCGCACCTTCCACAAGGCAGACCAATACTATGATAAGATCCGGGAGGCCTTTTCTCCGGACTTCCTCAACGATTTCTTCCAGGCCCACCAGGACCTGACCCAAATGGAGCGGGAGGAATCCTACCGCTCGGGCTTCCAGGACGGCGTGCTTTTCATGACCCGGAGCTTTCTGTCCCTTCCAGATCAGCCCAAAACTCCTTCGCCTTGACCGGCTTCTGCCAGACCTTCCGGTCCCCGAAGCACTCCTCAAAGTGACATGCCTCGGCGTATTCACACCAGCGGCAGGCGTTGGTCTCAGGCGAACGCCAATAGGGATCGGCGTCGATATTCCCGGCGGCCAGTTCACCGGCAATCTCCTCCAAAGTCTCCATGACCTTGCGGGACAGTCTGCCCATCTGCTCTGCCTTGACCAGATAATCGCTTTTCAGCGCGCCCGACTTGTCCACCTTCAGGGGCAGGAACCTGGGACTGCCCGTCCCCCAGTCCTCCATGGCCCGCAGGACCTCCTCATCATCCAGCACCAGGCCCTCCCGGCGCAGGGCCTCCCGGGCCGTCCTGCGGCAGTCCTCCTCGGTGATCCCCCGCGCTCCGGCGATCAGCACATCCTTGGCGTGAACGTAGAGCACGCCCGCGCCCTCCGTCTCCCTGCCCATCAGCCCCTGCCGCTCCAGCGCGAACAGGTAGAGGAGCATTTGCAGGGACAGGCCGTTTTGCAGATCAGTAAAATCAAAGGACTTTTTCCCCGTTTTGTAATCCACCACACGCAGGAAGAGCTTTCCCTTGTGCTCCCAGCCGTCCACCCGGTCCACCAGGCCGGTGACGCTGACGGTCAGGCCGTCCCGCTGGACCTCCACCGGGGGCAGCTCCCTGCCGGGGCCGAAGCCCAGTTCGAAGGCAAGGGGGCGGAATTGGGACACCTTCAGCTCCTCCACCGCGTTTTCCACCACGAAGGCCACCGTGTCTTTCAGCCGCTCGAACAGGTAGCGGAACCGAGGCGTCTCCCCCGCCATGCCGCCCAATTCCCCGGTGACATATTGCGTGACCGCCTCGCCGGTCAGTATTTTTACATTCCGGTCATCCCCCCGGGCCACCGCCCCCAGCACATGCTCCAGCACGTAGTGGACAAAGGTGCCGTACTCCGGGGCGTGGAACCCGGCGGCCTGCCGGGCTTTTGCTTTCAGGCCAAAGCGCAGGAAATAGGAAAAATGGCAGGACTTGCATGCGTCCATGCGGGTGGCCGACATGGGCGCCCGCGTGCCGTACAGGCCCTCCACCGCCGGGCGGGACAGCGCCCCCCGGCGCAGGGCGGCCGCCTGGCGGATGCGTCCCACACGGTCCGCGTGGCCGGGCAGACGCTCCAGCGCGGCGGCGGCCAGTTCATCCCGCCCCGCCAGCTCCAGGGCGGGGCCCGGCGCACTGAGGCGGAAGGAGCCGTCCAGCCCCCCTTCTTCCCGGTATTCCATTTGCGGATACAGCAGTCGCAGGCGCTCCACCAGAAAGGAGGGGCGGCGCTCTTCCCCCGGGCGCTCTCCCGCCCGGGGCCAGGTGACCAGCAGCCGCTCCGACGGCACGGCGCAGGCGGTATACACGATGGTCATTTCCCGCGTCAGCTTGTCCGCCAGACGGGGGGCCAGCTCCAGCCCCTGCTCGGCCAGCGTCTCCCGCTCCCGGTCGGTCAGAAGGCCGGGCGACGGCGCGATGGCGGGGATGCTCCCGTCGTCCACCCCGAGGAGTATGAGCATTTTCACCCGCTTGTGGGCCAGACGGGCCGCGTCCCCGGCGGTCACCCGGTCCAGGGAGACGGGGATGGTGCCCACGTCGTACTGGCTGAGCACCAGCTTGAACAGGCCGGCAAACTCCTCCAGGTCCAGCTCCGTATCGGCCAGCAGCAGGGCGCACTGCTCCAGCGCCCCTGTCAGGATCTCCCAAAGCTGGCGGTACTCGTCGGCCAGCTTGCGCTCGCCCGCCGCCTCCAACTCGGCGGCCCGCTCGGTCAGCCGACCGGGCAGGCCGATGTCCTCCAAAAACCGGTACAGCGCCAGGGCAAAGCCCCGGCCCGTTTTGTCCTTGTTTTTCCGCAGCCGCTCCAAAGGCTCCACCGCCTTTCGGCGGCTGTTATTCAGCGCGGCCAGGGCGGCGGCATCCCCCTCGGAGAAGGGCAGTCCATACCCGCCCGGGTGCATGGTCCAGTCGGCCTTCTGAGTCCACCGGGAGCCGCGCAGCTCCCAGGTGACGGCGTAATTTTCCAAACGGTCCCGCTCTTCGTCGGTCAGGTCGGTCAAGCCGGTTTTCAGATAGCGGAACAGGTCCTCGTATTGATAGCCCCCGGACACCGTGTCCAGGGCGGCGGTGATCAGGGTCAGCACGGGCTTTTCCAAAATGTCGGTGACATTGCTCAGAAAGACGGGCACCCCGTACAGGGCGAACACGCTCTCCACTTGGTCCGCGTATGCGTCAAAGCTGCGGGCGGCCACGGCGAAATCCCGAAAGCGCCAGCCCTCCTCCCGCACCAGCTTTAAGATCGCTGCGGCGGCGTACTCCACCTCGGAGCGGAGGCTGTCGGCGGCGAATACGGTGATCGCGGGGCATTCCCCCTCCCACACCCTTCCGGGGCGGGAAAAGAGATTTTCCTCCAGGTGGAGCAGGGCGGGCGCGCGGCCCCCGGTCTGCGTCAGCACCTCTGTCTTGACCGCTGCCCCCGCCTCTTTCGCGATGCGCAGCAGGGTGTGGGCGGTGCGGCGGGCGGGGGCGAAGATGTCGTCGTCCACCCCGTTCAGGCTGTCGCAGGTCAGGGCCACGGTCAGGCCGTTGCCCCCCTCCAGCAGCCGTTTGAGCACCAGCGCCTCCTGGGGGGTAAAGTCGGTAAAGCCATCCACCCAGATGCCGCAATCGGAGGGCCAGCCGCATATTGCGATGCCCTCGGCCAGACGGGTCAGCCTGTCCCGGGGGTCGGCGGCCACGCGGGCGGTCAGGGCGTCATAAGCGCCGAAGATCAGCCCCAGGTCGTGGAGCTTGTCCCCCTCCAGGCCGCCGACGGCCGCCCCCGCGTCCAAAAGCTGCTCCGGGGCGACCCGGTAGCTTTTGCACTCGTCCGCCGTGGCGATCAGCCCGGACAGGAAGGAGCTTTTACGGGAGGGGTGCCGATAGACGGTCAGGCTCTCCCCCACCTGCTGCACGGCGGCGCGCATCAAGAGCAGCCGCCCGCCCGCGTCCAGGCAGGGCGCCGCGCCGCCCCCCGCCCGGTCGCACACCCGGCTGTACAGGCGGGTGAAGGAGAGCACCTCGGCCCGGCGGGCCCCGGCGTTGCCCAGCGCCTTGCACAGCCGCCGCTCGGTGTCGTGGGAATACTGCTCAGGCACGATCAAAAGCTGGGGGCGTGACTTGGCGTCCTCCCCCAGACGGCTCAGGATCGTATTTGTCTTTCCGGTCCCCGCCCGGCCCAGCAGCAGCGTCAGCACGGCGCTCACCTCCCGAATCATTTGATTTATTATACCATATCACAGCGCAAAGGTGCAATGAAAAAGCCGTGCTCCGGTCGGAGCACGGCTGAGGCTGTCGAAAAAGGCTGCCGCCTTTTCCGACAAAGGGGCTTCGGCCTGCCGCAGCGCACATTTTGTTCGCCCTTGGCGGACAAAATGCACGTTTGCAGACCGAGAAGTGTTTTCTCCGACGCACATGTCGCCGGAGAAAACGGATCCCAACTTTTTCGCGGCGTGCGCGCCGCGAACTCTACGAGGTTTTTTGACAAGCTGAGCCGTGCTCCGGTCGGAGCACGGCTTTTCAAATACATATTACTGGGGGCTGACGGTGTAGTTGGGCGCTTCCTTGGTGATATAGATGTCATGGGGATGGCTCTCGCGCAGACCGGCGGCGGTGATCTGGACGAACTGGGCCTTGGTGTGCAGCTCCTCCACATTGTGGCAGCCGCAGTAGCCCATACCGGCGCGCAGACCGCCCATCATTTGGTAGATGGTCTCGCCCGCCAGTCCCTTGTAGGGCACGCGGCCCTCCACGCCCTCGGGGACCAGCTTCTTGTTGTTGGTCTGGAAGTAGCGGTCCTTGGAGCCGCAGGCCATGGCGCCCAGGGAGCCCATGCCGCGGTAGACCTTGAACTGACGGCCCTGGTAGACCTCGGTGTCGCCGGGGGATTCCTCGCAGCCGGCCAGCAGGGAGCCGAGCATGACCACGTTCGCGCCCGCGGCCAGAGCCTTGGAGATGTCGCCGGAGTACTTGATGCCGCCGTCGGCGATGATGGGCACGCCGTACTCGGCGGCCACGCGGGCGGCGTCGTACACGGCGGTGATCTGGGGCACGCCGATACCGGCGACCACGCGGGTGGTGCAGATGGAGCCGGGGCCGATACCTACCTTGACGCAGTCCGCGCCCGCCTCGATCAGGGCGCGGGTGCCCTCGGCGGTGGCCACGTTGCCGGCGATCAACTGCACGTCGGGGTACACGGCCTTGATGCGCTTGACGCACTCCAGAATGTTCTTGGAGTGGCCGTGGGCGGAGTCCAGCGCCAGCACGTCCGCGCCCGCCTCCACCAGGGCGGCGGTGCGGTCCAGCACGTCGGCGGTCACGCCGATGGCCGCGCCCACCAGCAGGCGGCCCTTCTCGTCGCGGGCGGAGTTGGGATAAACCTCGGCCTTCTCAATGTCCTTAATGGTGATCAGGCCCTTCAGGTGGAAGTCCTTATCCACGATAGGCAGCTTCTCAATCTTGTGCCTGCACAGGATCGCCTTTGCCTCCTCCAGGGTGGTACCCTCGGGGGCGGTGACCAGGTTGTCCTTGGTCATCACATGGTCGATCAGCTTGGTCATGTCCGTCTCAAACTTCATGTCGCGGTTGGTGATGATGCCGACCAGCTTGCCGTTGTCGCAGATGGGCACGCCGGAGATCTTGTACTTGGCGCACAGCTCGTCCGCCTCGGCCAAAGTGTGGCCGGGAGCCAGCCAGAAGGGATTGGTGATGACGCCGTTCTCACTGCGCTTGACCATATCCACCTGCTCGGCCTGGGCGCCGATGGACATATTCTTGTGGATGATGCCGATGCCGCCCTCCCGGGCGATGGCAATGGCCATCCGGGACTCGGTGACCGTATCCATGGCGGCGCTCATGACGGGGATATTCAGGGTGATCTTCCTGGTCAACTGGGTGTGCAGGTCGATGTCGGCGGGCAGTACGTCGCTCTCCGCCGGGATCAGCAGCACATCGTCAAAGGTCAACCCCTGCTTTACAAACTTTGCGTCCGCGTTCTGATTCATCATGGGTTTCCATCTCCTTCTTCGCTCTGTGTTTTTCTTAAATTTTTCCTATTCTACGCCCCATCCCGAAGGATGTCAAGGGCTATTTTTCATGTACAGCGGGTGATTCCACAGGGGCCAGGGTCAGCTCCGCGTCGAACCGCGCCGTTCCCTCCCGGTCCGCGCCGCGGACGTACCAGACGCCGTTGTTCTGCCCGGTGGACAGCAGAAGAGTCTCGCCCGGACGGCACTCCTTTAAGCAACCGATCTGCAGGGAGGAGACGAACTTTCCCTCCTCCAGCCGGTCCAGGCGGACGGCGTCGCAGACAAAGTCGGCGTAGCGGATGTTGTTCACATGGCCGTTGATATCGGCGTCGCTGTAGTGGATCCGCCGCTCCTCCGCCGGGGACAGCGCCTCCGGCATCTGCAGCTTGTGCAGGCGGATGGACTTGCAAAGCTCCCCGCCCGAGGTGCCCGCGATCTCGGTGACCCGGCTCAGGCGCTGGGGCTTGTGGCTGTCCACGTCGGCCAGCACCCAGGTCTCCACCGCTTCCCCAATGCGTTCGCCATTCCGGTACAGGTCAAAATCCCGGTACATGGCCACGCCCTTGTCCCCCCGGTGGTAAGTACGCACGGTCAGGCTGTCGTTCCAGTACAGGGGCTTGTCCAGCCGGTACCAGATCCGGGACACCACCCAGAAGCTGTTGTACTTCTCCGTGACCTCCATCCAGGAGACGTGCAGTTCGATGGCCGCCTGGGTCGCCGCCTCCTGGAGAAAGCCCAGCAGGGCCGACGGGCGGCACAGCCATTGGGGGTCCGTATGGCAGGAGTTGATGTAATAAGTGTCTTCGTAATACATGATTCAGTCTTTCCTTTTGATCTGCAGCGTGTGCTTGCAGCAGATGTCCTCCAGGTCGCTGGCGGTGGCGGCGGGCAGGCGCAGCACGCCGCCGCACCGGGCGCACGTCAGGTCCACCGAGCTGTAATTGACCTGAAGGTTCCACTCCTTCGACCCGCAGGTGCAGGAGACGCCGCCCCGCTGGGCGATGTCCCGCAGCTCGGAGAGCACCTCGTGCATGATAATCTCATCCAGGAAGTTTCCCCGCTCTCCTTCCCCGGCCTCCAGCTTGTCCAAGGCTTCCTCCAGGCGGCTCATGGCGGCGAACACCGCGTTTTCCTCCCCCACATAGCAGCAGTCCAGCCCCGAGGCGGCGCAGGAAAAGGCCAGGCACTTCTCATGGAGGAACGCATAGGTGGAACACATCACCGTATGCTCCTTACCGCAGAACAGGCAGGGGACGGTCAGTCTGCAGCGGTCCCCCATCATTTCGGTACGCACCGCCGACTTGCCGCAGGGACAGGGCAGCTCGGACGGCGCGGCGGCAAGCTGAAACACGCTGCGCTCGATCACCACCGTCTGACGGCATTCCGGGCACAGGTATGCGATCGTGCGTTTTCCTTCTTCCACCATGGGACCAGCCTCCAAAATTTTGTTGTTCTTATTATACCGAAAAATCAAACATTTTGCCACCCTCATATTTTCCGAAATTTCATCCATACTAAGTCCAAATATTCAAAGAAGGAGCCAAACCTATGGACAGCAAAAAACTGGGCGCCCAGACGGCGGCCTTCTCCACCCCGCCGGTGGTGATCGGCCACGGCAACGTGGTGGGCAAGAAAGAGGGGGAAGGTCCCCTGTCCGCCCGCTTTGACTTCGTGTCTCAGGACGACTATTTTGGGGAGAAGAGCTGGGAAAAGGCGGAGTGTTCCATGCAGCAGCAGGCGCTGCAAAACGCCCTGAACAACGCCGGGAAGCAAGGAAGCGACCTGGATTTCCTGCTGGCGGGCGACCTGCTCAACCAGTGCATCTCCTCCTCCTTCGCCGCCCGGTCGCAGAAGGTTCCCTTTCTGGGGCTGTACGGGGCCTGCTCCACTATGGGAGAGAGCCTGCTTCTGGCCGCCATGCTGGTGGACGGCGGCTTCGGCAAGCTGGCGGCGGCGGTGACCTCCTCCCACTTCTGCACGGCGGAGCGCCAGTACCGCACCCCGGTGGAGTACGGCGGGCAGCGCCCCCCCACCGCCCAGTGGACGGTCACCGGCTCGGGGGCCGTCATTCTGGCCGGCCAGGGCGACGGTCCCAAGGTCACCCACGCCACCGTGGGCAAGATCGTGGACAAGGGCGTCACCGACGCCAACAACATGGGCGCGGCCATGGCCCCCGCCGCCTACGACACCCTGCGCGCCCACTTTCAGGACACCGGCCGCTCGCCCGACTACTATGACCTGATCGTCACCGGCGACCTGGGCAAGCTGGGGCATGAGATCGTCACCGACTTCTTTTCCCGGGACGGGGTCAAAATGCCCAACTACACCGACTGCGGCCTGCTGATCTACGACCTGGAGCGCCAGGACGTCCACTGCGGCGGCTCGGGCTGCGGCTGCGCCGCCTCGGTGCTGACCGGCCATCTGCTGCCCGCCCTGGAGGACGGCCGCTGGAAGCGCATTCTGTTCTGTCCCACCGGGGCGCTGCTCTCCCCCACCTCCACCCAGCAGGGGGAGTCCATCCCCTCCGTCTGCCACGCGGTGGCAATCGAGATGTAAGGAGCTTGATCATGGAATATTTAAACGCGTTTCTGTGCGGCGGGCTTTTGTGCCTGGTCGGACAGATCCTGATCGACAAAACCAAACTGACACCCGCCCGCATCCTGGTCCTCTACGTGGTGGCCGGCGTGGTGCTGGGCGGCCTGGGCGTCTACAAATATATCGTGCAGTGGGGCGGCGCGGGCGCTACGGTGCCTCTGACCGGGTTCGGCTACCTGCTGGCCAAGGGCGTGGCCAAGGCGGTGGAAGAGATGGGCTTCCTGGGAGCCTTCACCGGCGGCGTCACTGCCGCGGCGGGCGGCATCACCGCCGCCATCTTCTTCGGTCTGCTGGTGGCCATCATCTTCAAGCCCAAGTCCAAGAGCTGAACCCGATGCGAAGAAAAAAGACCTGGCTGGCCCCCGCCCTCGCGGGGGCGGCGGCGGGCATCGCCAACGGCTTCTTCGGGGGCGGCGGCGGCATGATCCTGGTGCCGCTGCTGGTGCGCCGGTGCGGGCTGTCCCAGCGGCAGGCCTTCGCCACCTCGGTGGCCGTCATCCTGCCCCTGTGCATCCTCTCCTCCGTCATCTACTTCTTCCGGGGCGGGCTGGAGCTGGCGGCCGCCCTGCCCTATCTGGCGGGCGGTCTGATCGGCGGCTGGGTCGGCGGGCGGGTGTTCAAAAAGCTGAACATGACCTGGCTGCGCCGGGCGTTTGCCCTGCTGATCCTGTACGGAGGGGTGAAGGCGCTGCTATGACGGCCTGGCTTCTCGCTGCCCTGGCCGGGGCGGTCACAGGCGTGCTTTCCGGCTTCGGCATCGGCGGCGGCACCCTGCTGCTGATCTATCTGACCGCCTTCGCCGGGGTAGAGCAGACGCTGGCCCAGGGGATCAATCTGCTCTACTTCCTGCCCGCGGCGGCCACCGCCCTGCCCTCGCATGTTAAAAACGGGTATATTGACAAAAAGGCCGCCGTTCCCGCCATCGTCGCCGGTCTTGCCTGCACCGCCATCGCCGCCTGGATCGCCACCGCCCTGGACGTGGGACTGCTGCGCAAGTGCTTTGGGGTGTTTCTGCTCTATATCGGCGTGACCGAGCTGTTCCGCAAAGCGCCGCCCAAAGAATAAACCGCCGAGGGGTTCGACCCTTCGGCGGTTTTGCGCTTTCCAACCGGCACACGGGGACGGTCCTTTGCAGGGAACGCGCCATTCTTTTCCTGACTGCCACCCCTCGAATCTCCGAACTGTATATTTTGCACAATTTTCTTGAAATTTGAAATTTTTATCGTCCCCCATTGACAAATATATGTGTTTATAGTAGTTTAATACCAGATAAATTGTATTGGTGATTTTATACGACTTTGGGCGAAATTATTTCCGGTTGCTTTGCCTGTATCGTGCTCTTCCTCTCTGCCTGGTCTAACAGGAAAAAAGACCATAAAAAACTTTATCAGTTACTACTTTTATTTTCATTATTGAATTCATTGTTACTGGTCATTGCCGCAATATCTCAAAACAAATTGATCATATATGGATTCTACACTGTTCTCATTTGTACCGCATTATATTCTCTATATAAATACTTCCGTTTGAAATGATAGACGGACAGATAAAATTTATCTTGAAATAACGAAACGTCTCTGCGCCTTAGCAGTCCTTGTTTCACTTTTATAAAGGAGGGTTTATGGGGAATATCTTACGGAAAGCGGCGCTTCAATCCTTCGCAATGAGTATTGTACTTACTTTAATTGCATATTTCAATGGGGGCGTGCGGTATTCTTTTGAGGCTGGTAATGCTCCTCCAATTGTTGTCCAACTAATCGTTTTGTTTATTACATATTTTGTGATTTCCTTTCTGATTCTGGCTTTTTTCGGTGTTGTCGAACAACGAGGGAAGAAGAAATAACCGACAGGCAGGATAGAGGCAGAGACAAAGAGACGGTTCTTTCCCCTTCCCCGCCCAGGGACAGGACCGCGCAGACCAGCATCAGCGGGACAAAGTTTGTGAAATAGCGCCCGTTGGTCTCCCAGAGCAGCAAAAAGGCCAGGATCCCCAGGCTCGCCAGCCGGGGCGCAAGCCCAGACAGCGCGTAGGTGCCGTCTCCGAAGCAGGCCGCCGTTCACCGCAGGCGCTTCGTCCCGATGTGCGCCTTGCGCTCTTTTGCCCCCGCCGGTCCGGCCGGCGGGGGCTTTTTACACTTTTCCGATCTTCCACCGGACCAGAACGGTGAACTCTCCGTTTTGCAGGCTGGCGGACACCTCATGGCCCATCTGCTCCGCCAGCGCCTTGACGATGGCCATGCCCAGGCCGGTGTTCCGGCCGGTACGCATCCGGTCGGCGGTGTAGAAGCGCTCGAATACATGGCGGGCGTCCTCCTGCGTCATGCGGGGCGCGCCGTTGGTAAACGCGGACACCACCCGGTTCCCCTCCCGCCATACGCTGACCTTCAAATAATCGGAGCCGTGCTTCAATGCGTTGGTCAGCAGATTGGACAGCACCCGAACCACCGCGTTCCGGTCGCCCCACACCGGGGGCAGATCCGGCTCCATGTCCACCGTCACCCGGATGCCCGCCTCCTCCAACTGCTCATAGGAGGCGGCCAACTGGTCGCCCAGCTCCCAGGCCAGGTCCACCTGCTCCCGCTCCAGCTTCCATTCGCCGCCCTCCACCCGGGACAGGTCGTAAAAGGCGGTGATCAGGGCCTGCAGGGTGCGGGCGCGGCTTTCCACCACCGCCAGATACTCCCGGCGCTTCTCCTCGGGCAGATCGTCCTGCTCCAGCAGTTGGAGATAGCCCAGAATGGAGGTCAGCGGCGTGCGCAGGTCGTGGGACACATTGGCGATCTGCCGCCGCAGGTCCTGCTCCTTCTGGCGCCAGGCCACGCCCTCCGCCTGGTGAAGCTCCAGCAGTTCGTTGACCGTCCGGAACAGCTCTTCGGCGGCGGCATTGGGGCAGGACACGGACAGGCGCACGGTGGACTTGTTCTCGATCTGGGACCGGACCTGCTCCCCCGCCCGGCGCATCCCCCGATCCAGCGTGATCATATAGTAGATCAGAGAGGCGCACAGCAGCGCCAAAATCACAATGATCGCGGTCTGCACAGCGCCGCCCCCCTTTCGTATTATTTGATCTCTTTCTTATGAAATCCCAGCAGGCCAATGGCGGTAAACGCCGCAAGCCAAACCGCGCCCACGAGCCACGCCTTGCCGCAGAGGCCCCAGTCCGCCGGGTTCTCTGCGGCGGCGCTCAGTACTACCGTGGGCATGTGGTGATAAACCGCCATCAGCGCCTCTCCCAGCGGGCGCCCGTCAGAGCCGCTGATCAGCACGGACGCCAGCCACACCATATTCGGCAGCACCGCGACGATCCCCAGAGCGGCAAACACCGCGCCCGTTTCGCTTTTGATCAGGAACATCATGGCGCAGGTCATTGCCTGGACTCCCACCCACAGGGGAAAGGCCGCCGCGAAGCAATAGCCCGCCCTCTGAAAGGCCCCGGCATCCGACAGGGGATCGTGGGACTGAGTCATGGCGCAAAGCGCCAGATAAAAGCCCACCATGACCGCACAAAACAGAACGGACAGGGCGGTCTGGGTCAAGAGCTTACCCAAGTAGACGCGCGCCCGGCTTAGACCGAAGGACACCTCGTTTTTCAGGGTGCCGTGCCTGTACTGGCCGGCGAACACCATGTCCCCGGTCAGCAGGGCGGCGTAAAAGCCCGCGTCCAGCAGAAACACCAGGGTCTCTATCCCGGAGGAAAAATCCACCTTGGTTCCATTGATATGGATGGACGCCCAGCCCAGGGCGAACAGAGCCTCCAGCGCCAGCACAACGGCCAGGGTGACCCAAACATACCTCCGCCGCAGCACCTTGTAAAATTCCGCGCGGATGTAGTTCAGCATACTTCCCACCTCCGCTCGTCACTTGATCTCTTTCTTATAGAAGCCCAGCAGGCCGATGGCGGTGAACACCACAAACCAAACCGCGCCGGTGAGCCACGCCTGCCGGATGTACGCCATGGCCCCCGCAGTGTTCCCGTCCCACAACTGAAGGAAGCCGAAGGGGGCCACAGAAAGCAGCTTCCGGGGCAGCCATTTGTACTCCAATCCATACACAGCCAGAGCCACTTCCGCGTTGTTGGGGGTAACAACGTTAAAGAACCATTTTATAATATCATCCAAAAACTCCACCAAGATCACTAAGATGCCCACCGCCATCAGTTCATGGCGGAACAGGAAAAAAGCCGCGCACACCGCCGCCTGGACGCCCAGCCACAGGGGGAAGGCCACTGCCAGGAGGTAAAAGAACTGTTGGAGATAGTACCGGTCAAGGGCTTCATTCGCAACGCCGGTCACATGCGGAAAACCCTCGTGCGGGAACAGGAACCAGCCGATCCCGAGCGCCACAGCCACCACCAGGATACACAGCAGGATGGACACCCCCGTCTGGGCGATCAGTTTCCCCAGATAAATACGGCTGCGGGGCAGGCCATAAGACACTTCATTTTTTAATGTTCCCCTGCGGTATTGACCGGCAAACACCATGTCGCAGGTGAACAGGGTGGCCAGAAAACCCAAAGGCAAAAAATTGATGCTCAGGTCGATGGCGCCGTGGTACGTCCACTCCACGGTTTCGCTGTGCAGGTTGGCGGACACCATCATAGCCAGGTAGCAAAGCACAAGCAGCGGAACAGCGGCAAAAAGAAACCGGGCGTAGTTCCGGTGGAACAGCTTGTAGTATTCGGCGCGGATGTAGTTCAGCATTCTCTCCACCCCCGCCCGTCACTTGATCTCTTTCTTATGGAAGCCCAGCAGGCCAATGGCGGTGCACACCACAAGCCAAACTGCGCCCACGATCCACGCCTTGCCGCAGCAGGCCCAGTCGCCCACCAGTTCCTTGGCGGTGTCCGCCATCACCGTGGGCATATAGCTGTAAAGCGTCATCAGTGCGTTGCCCACCGGGCGGTCCGGCCCCGTCAGCAGGGCGGCGATCTGGATGATATTGGGCAGAATCATGAAAATGCCCACGGAGAGAAACGCACCGCCGATCTCGCTCTTGATCAGGAACATACACGCACAGGTCAGCGCCTGGACGCCGATCCACAGGGGAAACGCCGTGGCCAGGCAGTAGCCGATGATCTGCATGGCCAGCTCATCCCGAACCGGGTCGTGGTACAGGGTCAGCCAGCACAGGCCCACGTAAAAGGCCACCATGACGACGCAGTACAGCACAGACAGCAGGGTCTGGACGATCAGCTTGCCCAGATAAATGCGGCTGCGGCTCAGGCCGAAGGACACCTCGTTTTTCAGGGTGGAGTTTTTATACTGCCCGGCGAACACCATGTCGCCCGTGAGCAGGGTGGCCGCAAAGCCCATGCCCAGCAGGGTGACCGCCATCGTCGCGCCGGTGTAGAAGTCGATATCGTTGCCGTGGGCGTTGGTAAACACCCAGCCCGACACCAGTAAAGCCTCCAGGCCCAGCACAACGATCAGGGTGATCCAGGTATACTTTCTTCGGAATACCTTATAAAATTCCGCCCGGATGTAGTTAAGCATTGTGCCCGCCTCCGATCAGGTTCAGGAAGTAGGCTTCCAGGTCGCTGCCCTTCTGCTCCATGCCCAGAATGGCCACGCCGCCCGCCGCCAGCGCGGCGGACACCGCCTGGGGCCGGTCCAGCAGGTCGTACAGCTCAATGAGATTGCCGGGGAGCGCCTCGTACCGGTCTGTGCCCAGCTCACGCTCCAGCACGGCGGCGGCCTTGGCCGCGTCGTCCACCGTCAGGCGCAGGCAGGTGCGGCAGCGCTCATGGAGCGTCTCGGCGGAGATTTCCTCCAACAGCCTGCCCTTTTCCAGAAAGCCGTAGCAGGTGGCCACGCTGGAAAGCTCGCTGAGAATATGGCTGGAGATCAGGATGGTGGTCTGCCGCTCCCGGTTCAACTGCCGCAGCAGCGCGCGGAACTCGGCCACGCCCTCCGGGTCCAGGCCGTTGATGGGTTCGTCCAGGATCAGAAAGTCCGGGTGGTTCATCAGCGCCAGGGCCAGGCCCAGGCGCTGCTTCATACCCAGAGAGAAGGACTTGAATTTCTTCTTGCCCGTGTCCCGCAGGTCCACCTGCTCCAGCACCTCGTCCACCACGTTCTTGCCGGGGATGCCCCGCTGGATGCGGTAGTATTCCAGATTCTCCCTGGCGGTCAGGAAGGGAGAAAAGGAGGGGATCTCGATCATAGCCCCCGTCCGACGGCGGGCCTGTCTCAGCTCCATTCCGGACTGGCCGAACAGCTCCAGAGAACCGGCGGTGGGCGCGCTCTGGCCGGTGACCAGCCGCATCAGGGTGGTCTTGCCCGCCCCGTTGCGGCCCACCAGGCCGTAAATATCTCCTTTGCGCACCGTCAGGTCGACCTGGTCCAGGGCGATGCTCTTGCCATAGGACCGGCTCAGGCCGTGGGCGGCCAATACAATGTCACTCATAATACATCCTGCCTTTCCTTGAGGTTGGCTCTATTGTACCGGGGAAGTCTCAAAGCCCTTCAAAGAAAGTGTGAAGAAAACTTAAAGTTTACCGGGATCACCCGGCCTTTCGGCGGGGGCAAGCCACTTGCCCCGGGTTCACCCCTCCGCCATTTTGAAGCCGATGCCCCAGACCGTCTTGATCCACTCCCGGCCGGGGGCGGCCTTGTTGAGCTTGGCCCGCAGGTTGCTGACGTGGACGTTCACTGTGTTGTCGTCGCCCATGAATTCCTCACCCCACACCGATTCGTAGATCTGCGCCCGGGAAAAGGCCCGCTTGGGGTGCTCCATCAGCAGGGCCAAGATGGCGAACTCCCGGGCGGTCAGGGCCACTTCCCCGCCGTCCAGCGTGACCGTGTGGTCCTCCCGGTTGAGCGTCAGCCCCCCGCAGGTCAGCTCGGTACCGCCCGCGGCCCGGGAGAAGCGGCGGTACCGCCGAAGCTGGGCCTCCACCCGGGCAAGCACCTCGTTGTTGTCGAAGGGTTTGGGGATGAAATCATCCGCCCCCAGCTTCAACACGTTCACCCGGTCGTCCACCGCCACCTTGGCGGACAGGACCAGAATGGGCATGGTCTTGTCCCTGCGGATTTCGGCGATGAACTCCTCCCCCGTCAGGCCAGGGAGCATCAGGTCCAGCAGCACCAGGTCATAGTCGTATTTTTCCGCCCACAGGACGGCCTCGCTGCCCGAGAACGCGGCGCGGCAGGTATAGCCCGCCCCTTCCAGAATGATGCACAGCAGGCGGTTGATATCGGTATCATCCTCGACAACGAGGATCCGCGCGGTATCCATTTATGTTGCTTCCTCCTTGCAAGTGTTCAGCCGCAGGGCGCGCCGCGGAACGATCCGCGGCGCGCCCTGCTTATTTGGACGCTCAGGCGCTGACCGCGCGGACCTTCTGGCCCACGGAGTCGATATAAATGGTCAGCGTGGCGGAGAAGGTGCGGGCCTCCAGCAGGCTGGAGAACCACTGGGGCGTTGTGACATACACATAATCCTCCGCTTCGGAATCCCAGACCCAGCGGCCGCTGGAGGCGGTGGAGTTGTAGCACATCACGTCGTCGGCCACCTGGTAGATCTGTCCGTTGGTCCTTACATAGGTCACACCGTCCACAGTGTAGAAGTCGGCGGAGCGGACGTTGGCAACGGCGGTCAGGGTGGAGTTGACATACGCCATCTCTTCTCCGGTCTCACGGTCTGTGTAGGTGGTAATGGTGCCAAAGCCGGTGGAAATATATCCGCTGTTGGTGTTGTACAGGGCGGAGCCGCTGGGAGTGCTGAACTTCAGTTGCAGGATGGTTTTCTCCTGCATGATAACCTTGCCGTTCTCGTCCAGCTTGTTGCCGTCCGCGTTCAGCTTGCTGCCGCTGACGTCCATCATGCTCCAGTCGCTCCGGTCCAGGACATATCCATTCTGCTCTACAATATACTTGGTATCCTCCGGCATGTCTCCCCCAGCTACCAGAGAGTACACATGTTCAAAGAGGACTTTCCCGGTCTGGTCCACGATCGTTCCAGCCTGGGTCAGGAGGTATTTGGTGCCATCCACCTGAACCGGAGTGCCCGGCACAGGCGACTTCACTACCTTGCTGCCGGATTCGATCAGGCCGTAGGACTGAGTATCCCCGGTGAAATTGCCGAGGATGATCAGATCCACATTGCCCGAGGTATCGGTGTGATAGCCCCGGATCTTGGACGCGGGGACCGTGGCGGGCAAAGAGGACAGGGAGACGGCGGCCAAGCCGTTGGCGCCTTGTTCGAAGATCTGCACGCTGTCGCTGACGGACAGGCGGCCCAGCCGCATGGAGGACTTGACAAAGTCACCCCCGCCGTTGGACAGGTTCATAGGATACAGCGCGATCTGCCCCCGGACCCCGGAAACGGAGACCAACTGTCCCTCCAGGTTTTCCACGCTGCCCGCGCTGCTGATATCCAGCGTCTTGTTGATCCCCATCAGGAACAGCTTCCCGCCGCTGACCACGCCCATGGCGTTGCCGGACACGCCGTAACCGCCGGTCCCATAGCCGCCCACAGCGCCGGCCACCCGGCCGTCGGCGGTGAACAGAAGGGTGAAATTCTGACCGATGGAGAATTTGGAGAGGGAGTCCATGGCGTCGGCCATCACATCAAACTGATTCCCGCCCAGCACGGTGATCTTGGAAGGCGCCTTGGGAGAGGGATAGGCGTTCTCATACACGCAGTTGATGCGGGTGTCACAGACCTGGATCACCTTGGAGATGGGGTCGTAGGTCAGCACATCGTATTGCTTGATCTCGTTCAGCGAGATGGTGCTGCCGTTCTTGCGGATGGTGTAATTATTATAGTCCGCGCCGGTCAGATAGTACAGGCTCGCCGCGCTGACGGAGCCCTGGACCACCATAAAGCCGCTTTCGGCGGTGGTGGCGGCGCAGAACATGCCGATGACCTTCCCCTTGTCCAGGTAGATGGTGACCACATCGCCGGGCAGGATACTGGGCAGCATCTGCTGATAGGTGCTGACCTCACCGGAGGTCCCGGTGTATACCGGGGTGTCGCTTTCCAATGTGTAGCGTGTGCCCGCCGTGGTCTGCAGGTAATTGCCCTGAACGCGGGAGACCGTAACGGTAACGCACTGGGATTCGTCAGTCAGCAGAGTGACGAACTTGCCGTTCTTGTCCAGCAGCACATCGCCGCGCTTGCCCACCAGGGACTCGTCCGCCTGACCCACGGGGCGGTAAGGCCCGCCGGCAGTGGTGACCACCCAGCCGGACTGACCGTTGATGGTGGCGTTGGCGGACAGCACGATGGCGTCCTCCACCAGAGTGCCCAGCGACTGCGCGTAGGGCGCTTCCTCCCCCTTGGCGGGGACGGACAGCATCCTGCAAAACAGCAGGGCGGCCTGAGCCCGGGTGACCGGCCCGGCGGGATCGGTGATCTTCAATCCCTCGTCCAGGCCCAGGGCGGTCGCCTCCCGGATCGCGCCGGTGGGCCAGGCGCGGTTGGCCTCGGCGCTGTAGCCCAGGATGCGCAGGATCAGAGTGGCCGCCTCCTGATAGGTGATGTCCCGGTCCGGTTCGAACCTGCCGTTGCCCGTGCCTGTCATCAGCCGGGCGTTGGTGCTCTCGTCAATGACCATGGTGGCGGCCAGGTTTGCATACCCCCGTCCCCAGTGACGGCCGTTGACATCGGTGAAAATGGTGCGGTTCATCTGGGCTTTTGCCAGCTCGCCCTTGCCCATGATCTCAATGGCCATCTTGCAGAATTGGATCCGGGTCAGATGGCCGTCAGGCAAAAACTCGTTTTTCTCGTTGCCCGTCATAATGCCCAGGGCGTTCAGGGTGTCCGCCGCCCGCGAGACTTCCGGATCGTAGACGTCCGGGAAATGGCCCGCCTGGGCGGGAACGGCCAGCAGAACAAAAAGGGTGGCGGTGGTCAGTACAGCCGCCAGCATTCTTTTGAGCTTCATGCGTTTCGATCTCCTCTCTTCTCAATCCGCCCGCAGGGCCTCCACCGGCTGGAGGCCGGAGGCCTTGATGGCGGGGTACAGGCCAAACAGGATACCGAGGACCACGGAAAAGGCAAAGGCGCCCACCGTAATGCCCGTCCCCGGCCAAAGTATCATACCCTTGAGCAGGAACTTTCCCGCGATCAGGGTGCCTATGTAGCCAATGATGATGCCGATCACGCCACCGATCCCGCAGATCACCGCCGCCTCGATCAGGAACTGGACGATGATGCTCTTGCGCTCGGCGCCGATGGCCTTGCGGATGCCGATCTCCCGGGTGCGCTCGGTGACGGTGACCAGCATGATGTTCATGATGCCGATGCCGCCCACCAGCAGGGAGATGGCGGCAATGCCGCCCAGCACCATGGCCTGCATGGCGTTCTGGTCCTGGATCTCCTGGGCGGAGTTGTTGTTGCTGGAGACGTCAAAGTATCCGTTGTCCTGGGTGATAAAGCCCCCCAGGAAAGCGCTCAGCTTGGTCATGGCCTGGGTAGTGGCGGTGGCGCTTTTGGCCTTGACCACATAGCTGTCGATCTGGGAATTGCCGTTCAGCGTCCGGTTGAAGGTGTAGGGCAGCAGGACAATGTTGTCCAGCTCCGGCCAGTCATCCAGGCTGATAGGCTCGTACCAGCCCACCACCAGGAAGGACTGGCCGTTGATGAGGATGGTTTCGCCCACCGGGTCCACAAAATCGAAGAGTAATTCCTTAGCCCCGCTGCCCAGCACGCAGACGTGGTTGGTCTTTTCCACATCCAGGAAAGACAGCTCCCGGCCGCCGCCCAGGGTGTAGTTGTTGCACACCCCGTACTGGTCGGAGCCCAGCTTCACTGTGATGCGCGTTTCCCAGTTGTCCCAGTTGTTGGTGGAGAAGGACTTGGCCCCGTATTTAATGGTCATCTCCTGGTAGCTTTCAATATTGGGCGTGATGCCGTCCACCAGGTCCTGCATTCCCAGGCAGTACTCGTACAAAAGCTGGGACATGTCCCCCGCGGTGCCCGTCCACTGATAGGCGTAGACGTTGATCTTGTTGTCGCCCATCTTCTCGAAATATTCCATATTCTTTTTGTTCTGGCCCTGCACCACCGAGACCATGATGACCACCGACGCCACGCCGATGATGATGCCCAGCATGGTCAGGAAGGAGCGGGTCTTCTTGGAGGCGATGGACTTGAAGGCCATCTTGAACGCCTGCATGAAATTCATAGCCAGTCCACCTCCTGGGGCGCGTCGGAAATGATCTTTCCGTCGCTGAGCCGCACCACCCGGGGCGCGGTGGCCGCGATGGAGTCGTCATGGGTGATCAGCAGGATGGTGGTCCCCTCCCGGTAGAGCTGCTGGAGGATCTCCAGCACATGCCGCCCGGTCTTGGAGTCCAGTGCGCCGGTCGGCTCGTCGGCCATAATAATGGGCGGATGGGTGGCGATGGCCCGGGCGATGGCGACCCGCTGCTGCTGGCCGCCGGACATCTGGCTGGGACGGTGGTGGGCACGGTCCGCCATGCCCACCCGGTCCAGGGCGGCCATGGCCAGATCCTCCCGGTCCCAGATGGAGGTACCCCGGTAGATCAGGGGCAGGGTCACATTGTCCAGGGCGTTCAGGTCCTGGAGCAGGTTATAGCCCTGGAAGATGAAGCCGATCTCCCGGTTGCGGATGCGGGCCAGTTCCTTGTCGGACAGGGAGGTGACGTCGGTCCCATCCAGGTAATACTGCCCGTAGGTGGGCACATCCAGACAGCCCAGCACGTTCATCAGCGTGGACTTGCCGGAACCGGAAGCGCCCACAATGGCCACGAACTCCCCCTGGTCGATCTGGAGGGAGACGCCGTCCAGCGCCCGCACCTCGCTCTCCTGCCCTTCATTATATATTTTATAGAGGTCCTTGATATCAATGAGCATTCCGTCACCTCAACCGTACATGCCCCAACTGCTGCTGCCGTCGGTCACGGTATAGTTGATAAACACCTGGTCGCCGTCGTTCACGCCCGATTTGATCTCCACCGATTTGGTGTCGAAAATGCCCGTCTCCACGGGGACAGGGTAATAGCCGTCCTTCTCGGTGGGCACGTTGGTGATGGACGGGTCCAGCTCTACGGTGTTGTCCGGTTTTTCGTCCCGCTGGACAAACACTACGGTCTGCTTATCTCCGTTGACGTCGATGACCGATTTGACCGCCGTGGTGGGTACCAGCACACAGTCCTCCGACTGGCTGGTGACAAAGGAGTAGTCCAGCCACGCCCCGGCGTAGAGAGTGCCGTCGAAGTTATCCACCTCCAGAGTGACGGGGAAGGTGGACATGCCCTGGCCCACTTCGCCCTGGGCCGCGATATCGGTGACAGTGCCGTAATAGAAGTTGCCGTTCCAGTCGGACAGCTCAATGGAGTCGCCCAGCTTGATGAAGCCGATGTTCCGGTCGTCCACCGTGATGTTTACCACCATGGTGGTGGTGTTGGAGATGGTAATGACCGCGTCGCCCGCCTTCACCTCGCTGCCCTCGGCCATGGTGCAGGAAATGATGGTCCCGTCAATGGGCGCGGCGGCGTTCAGCGCGTCGATATCCGCCTGGGCCTTGCTCAGATTCTCCTGGGCGAGGGTGATCTGCTCATTCAGGCTCTCCGCGCTCATGGACAGCAGCGTCTGTCCCGCGGAGACATTGGCATAGTTATGCAGATCGCTCCGGATCAGCGGGCCGCCCGCCTTGGTGACCAGGGCGCGGGTCTCATAGTAATCGGTTTTCCCGGCGTCATAGGGGTACATCGGGGAGCCGTCGGCGGCATGGACGACGGCGGACGCCTCCATCCCGGCTGTAAGCGTGCCGGGGTTGTCAAAGGAGATCACCGCTTCAAAATATGTACCGCCCTCCGGGGAGATGAAGTTGACCTTATTGATCTGGTCCACTTTGCCCAGCGAAGTGGAATACATCACGGCAGGGATAGAGATCTCCGCCGCCTGTCCCACCTGAAGCTGCCCGTCATAGGCATAGCTGAAGTAGAGGGAGACCTTGAGCTTCTTGTCGTTGACCAGGGTACCCACGGTCATGCCCTCTCCGACGATGTCGTCGGTGTGGAACTCGGTCACGTCGATGAGCTTGCCGGCAAAGGGCGCCCGAAGGGTCAGGTTGCTCACCTTTTCATTGAGATTGCTCATCTGCTCCTGCGCGGCGGTCAGGGCGTCCTGGGCCGTCTGGCTGTATACGGAAAACAAAGGCTGGCCGGCATAGACCACGTCGCCGGCGCTCGCCAGCAGTTCCTGCACCGTGCCGTTGGCAGGGATCGTGATGGTGGCGGTCTCCTTCGCGTTGGCGTTTCCGCTGCCCTGGACCGTGCTTTGGATCGAGCCTATGGAAGCATACTCAAAATAGATCTCGCCCTGCGCGTCCGTCTTTCGAAACACCAGGAACCACACACCGAACACGATACCAAAAAGGATCGCGGCGATCACCACAATCGCAATGATCCGTTTTACAATCTTTTTCCTGTTCTTCTTTTTGGGCGCCACCCGATCGGGGGGCGGGGCCTGCGTCGCTGCCGCCGGGGTTTCCAGTTCTGTCATGGGGTCCTCTCCTCCTGTACTGATGAAGTGGATATTTTTCCAGTTCTAAATGTACCCCCATAGCATAGTAGAAAACAACAACAATTCGGAAACAAATCTATTAATTTTTTCTTAAGAAGCATAAACTCCGCGCGCTCGCGGCGTCCCGCCCGCCTCCGGAAAAGAAGACGCCCCTTTTTTCGACTCACTATGAATTTTTAAATTTTGCAACTTTCGTTTGTATTTTGTTCACAATCTTCTTTTCATTCCAAAAAGCATTTCTTTATTTGTGATGTTTTCCCCATATTTCAATGTTGACGGCCCCATATTTTTGCGCTATAATGATTTTATTCCACGAAAACCCCCTACGATTTCCACACTTTTATTTGCAAGTTTTTTTTCATAAATTTCATTTTATTGAGAGAGGCGGCGTTCTTAGTGATCAAACTGGTCAACGTCAACAAGTCCTTTGGCGACCTGCATGTTTTAAAGGATGTCAATCTTCAGGTCGCAGAAGGCGAAAAGCTGGTCATTATCGGACCGTCCGGCTCCGGCAAGAGCACCACGGTGCGCTGCATGAATTTTCTGGAGGAGCCTACCTCCGGAGAGGTGTACATCGACGGCGTGCGGCTGACCCACAAGAATAAAACGCAGATCGTGCGCAGCTCCATCGCCATGGTGTTCCAGCAGTTCAATCTGTACCCCCATAAGACGGTGCTGGAAAACCTGATCCTGGCGCCCACCAAGCTGCAAAAAGTGCCCAAGGCGGAAGCCGAGGAGATGGCTTTCCGCTATCTGGACATCGTGGGTCTGCGGGAAAAGGCCAACAGCTATCCCGCCACCCTGTCCGGCGGCCAGCAGCAGCGCGTGGCCATCGCCCGCGCCCTTTGCTCCCGCGCCAAAATCATCCTCTTTGACGAGCCGACTTCCGCTCTGGACCCCGAGACCGTCCAGGAGGTGCTGGACGTCATGATCAAGCTGTCCCAGGAAAACATCACCATGGTGGTGGTCACCCATGAGATGGGCTTTGCCCGCCAGGTGGCTGACCGGGTCATTTTCATGGACGACGGCCGCATCATCGAAGAGGGGCCCCCCGAGCACTTCTTTGAAAATCCCACCGAGGAGCGCACGAAGCTGTTCCTGAGCAAGATTCTGCGCTGAGTTTTGATTGTGTCGACACAAATCATGTGTTTGCATAATAGTAATTTTTGATTGGAGGAAGAACGAAATGAAATGTAAGAAACTGCTTGCTATGCTCCTGGCTGCCGTTATGGTCTTTGCTCTGGCCGCCTGCAGCAAGGACGGCTCCGGCTCCGATTCCGGCTCCGACGGCAAGAATCTGCCCGCCGACGTGCAGGCCATCGTGGACCGCGGCGTGCTGCGCGTGGGCGTCAAGTCCGACGTCCCCGGCTTCGGCCTGCAGGACGTGCTGACCGAGGAGTATTCCGGTCTGGAGATCGACCTGGCCTATAAGATTGCTGAGACTCTGGGCATTGAGAAGGTGGAGTTCACCGCCGTGACCGCCGCCACCCGCGGTCAGCTTCTGGACTCCGGCGACATCGACATGGTCGCCGCCACCTTCACCATCACCGACGAGCGCAGGGAGAGCTGGAACTTCACCACGCCTTACTACACCGACGCCGTCTCCCTGCTGGTCAAGACCGACGGCGGCATCGCCGACTACGCCGACCTGGAGGGCAAGACCATCGGCGTCTCCACCGGCTCCACCTCCATGGAGGCCCTGATCGCCGCCGCCGCCGACAACGGCGTGACCCTGACCAAAGAGGGCAACTTCTCTGAGTTCGCCACCTATCCCGAGATCAAGACCGCGCTGGACGCCGGCCGTGTGGACGCCTTCTGCGTGGACGGCTCCATCCTGTCCGGTTACCTGGATGACACGGTTGTGATCCTGGACACCGTCCGTTTCTCCCCCCAGGAGTACGGCATTGCCACCAAGCTGGACAACACCGGCTGGGCCGAGTATCTGGACGACCTGATCGTCGGCTGGCTGGCCGACGGCACCATGGAGCAGATCATCGCCGACAACGGCGTGACCGCCTCGTTCGAGGACTGATCTGCCCCGGCACAGTAACAATCACACGGAGCCGGAGCGCTTGCTCCGGCTCCGTCAGGAACACCCCGGCCCTGTTTTCGGGATGCTCCTGACGGAGCTTGAATCCACTAAGGCAGTAGAAGTCGAACTCATGCCGCATTTCGGCGGTCCGATTCGGCGCTTTTGCTTTGGGTGTTTTGCTTTGCTCCCGCCGCACCAAAATCCCTCACATTCTGCCCGCCGGGATGTGCGAAGCAGTTTTTCCGGCGTGGATTTTTGTCCAGGCAAGGAAGTAGCATGGGCGGAAATCCGCCCGTAAAAACCGGTATGAGTCCGATTCCCGCTGCCTTAAAGGAGGCTTCCCCATGATCAAACAGATTTTAACACCATGGCGCTGGCAAAACCTTTTTACCGAATGGCCTCTGCTGGTGCGCGCGTTCTTCACCACGCTGGAAGCCGCCGTGCTCGCCCTGATTCTGGCTCTGGTGCTGGGCGTGATCTTCGGCCTGCTGTCCACCTCCCGCCACCGCCTTCCCCGGGCCGTCTCGCGGGTCTATGTGGAATTTTTCCAGAACACGCCGCTGATGATCCAGCTTTTCTTCGTGTACTTCGCCCTGCCTTACGCAGGAGTCAGTCTGCCCCCCTTCGCCTGCGGCGTGCTGTGCGTGGGCATCTACACCGGCGCGTATATCTCCGAGGTCGTCCGCGCGGGCATCGAGTCCATCCACCGGGGCCAGTTTGAGGCCGCCTATTCCCAGGGCTTCACCTATCTCCAGACCATGCTGCTGATCGTCCTGCCCCAGACCGTCAAGATCGTTCTTCCGCCGCTGGTCAACCAGTGCGTCAACCTGATCAAGAACACCTCCGTCCTGGCCATGATCGCCGGCGGCGACCTGATGTATGTGGCCAACAACTGGGCCACCAACGGCAGCGCCAGCTACGGTCCCGCCTACATCATTATCGGCGTGCTCTACTTCTGCCTGTGTTTTCCCCTGTCCACCTGGGCCCGCCGGTACGAGGAGAAGCTGAAACGGCAGGACGTTCAGAAACCCGCTGAAGATACCGGAAAGGAGGCGGCCGCGTAATGTTGGCGAATATCACCGACCTGTTCAAGCCCTCTATCCTGCTCTATCTGCTCAAGGGCTTTGGCATCACCTTAAAAGTGGCGGTCATCGCCGTCGTGCTGTCCATCCTGATCGGTACGATCCTTGGTCTGCTGCGCGCCTACGCCCCCACTCCCCTGCGCAAGCTGGCCGGCGCTTACATCGAATGGTTCCGCAACACCCCGAACCTGCTTTGGGTCATGCTGTGCTATATCGCCGCTCCCCTCCCCAGCGACTGGTCCCGCTGCGCCATGGCCTACGTGCTGTTTACCTCCGCCATGATGGCCGAGATCGTCCGCGGCGGCCTGAACGCCATTCCCAAGGGACAGTTCGAGGCGGCTTACTCCCAGGGCTTCACCTTCCCGGGCACCCTGTGGCACATCATCCTGCCCCAGTGCTTCAAGCGCATCGTGCCCACCATGCTCAGCCAGGTGATCACCGTGGTGAAGGACACCTCCTTCATGGCCCAAGTGGCCGTGGCCGAGCTGCTGTTCCGCACCAAGAACCTGATGAGTATTTTCTTTAAAGTGGTGGGCCGCCCAATCGCCGCCGTAGATGTGTTCCTGCTGTTCGGCTTTGCCATGCTGCTCTATTTCATCGTCAACTTTGCCCTGTCCTGCATCGTGCGCTATCTGCAAAAGCGCGGCCGCTGATCGACTTCAAACGATAAAAAGCGCCGCATTGCTGTCTGTAACAGCAATGCGGCGCTTTTGTTCTATCCATATTATTTCTGATTGCGCAGGAAGGTCAGATATCCCTCCAGGATCAGGGCCGCGGCCACCGCGTCCACATTTTTCTTGTGATCCTTCATCTTCTTGCCCCCTGTGTGGAGGATGGCGTGGGCCTCCACCGTGGTGCGGCGCTCATCCCACAACACCGGTTTCAGGCCGGTCTCCGCCTCCAGCAGGTCGGCAAAGGCCCGGTACAACTCCGCCCGGACGCCCTCCGTGCCGTCCATATTGCGGGGAAAGCCCAATACCAGCGTCTCCGCGCCGTGCTCCTTCGCGATCCGGCCCACCTCAGCCGCCACCTGCTCCGCCTTTCGCCCGTGGACCACCGTGGTAAAGCCCGCCAGCATTCCAAGCGCATCGGAAATGGCCACCCCCGTCCGGGCGTCGCCGTAGTCGACCGCCATGATCCGCAATTCCCAGCACTTCCTTTCGCACAAGTCATACCGCAGGTAATCATAATCCGAAAAACTTCGCCCTGTCAAGGCAAAAAAATGATTGACAAGCCGCCAAAGGCGTGATACGATAGGTACACCTATCAAAAGGGGCTCTTTTTTTGTGCGCATTTTTACGGGATGACGCTCAAAACCCCTTCGCCCATCCGAGGCAAATAGGGAGGCAATTCACCTGCCGAACTCCCGTAGCTGATGCTGTCTTTGCGCCTTGGCGCAGAATACAGGTTGGTCGTCGGATTCGGCAAACATGGCTGAACCCGGCGATATTTTTTCGCCCCGGCTTCAGGCCAAACAATTATCAAGGAGGTGCCGAACATGGCGAAAGCCGGCAACCGGGTCAAGATCACCCTGCGCTGCGCGGAGTGCAAGCAGCGTAATTACAACACGTTCAAGAACAAGAAGAACGACCCCGACCGCCTGGAGATGAACAAGTACTGCCCCTTCTGCAGGAAGCACACGGTCCACAACGAGACCAAGTAATGAGCGTCAAGATGCCTGACAAGAAAGAAGGGTGAAACACCATGTCTGAAAAGGAAAGACTCGACCAGGTCCCCGAGGAAGAGCGGAACGCCGAGCCCGCCGCCGAGGAGAGCAAGGGCGTGAAGAAGTCCAAGGAGGAAAAGGCCGCCGACAAGAAGGCCAAGGAAAAGGCCAAGAAGAAGGCCAAAGGCAACCGCTTTACCCGTTGGCTGCGCGAGATGCGCAGTGAGCTGAAAAAGGTCCAGTGGCCCACTTGGAAGCAGGTGCTCAAGAACACCGGCATCGTGATCCTCTGCGTTCTGGTGATCGGCGTGTTCATCTGGGTCTTTGATCTGCTGGCTCACAGTATCATCCAGGCCCTCATGAATCTGTTCTCATAAGGGGCTTGGATATGGCTGAAACTGCGAAATGGTATGTCGTGCATACCTATTCCGGCTATGAGAACACCGTGGCCGCCAGCATTGATAAGGCCGTTGAGAACCGCGGCCTGCGGGATTGGATCACCGATGTGAACATCCCCCTGGAGACCGTTACCGAAATCACCGACAACGGCCCGAAAACCGTGGAACGCAAGGTTTTCCCCGGCTATGTGCTGGTCAAGATGGTGCTGACCGACGAGACCTGGCACCTGGTGCGCAACGTGCGCGGTGTGACCGGCTTTGTCGGTTCCGGCAACAAGGCCATCCCCCTGACTGACGAAGAGATCGCCGCCCTGGGCGTGGAAAAGCGCGAGGTGGTGGTCGGCTATCAGGTAGGCGACAATGTCAAGATCACAGACGGCGCCCTGGAATCCTTCATCGGCACCGTCGAGGAGGTCGATGTGGACCGGGAAAAGGTCCGCGTCGTCGTTTCTATGTTCGGGCGCGAGACGCCCGTGGAGCTGGAGCTCGACCAGGTCGAGCCCGTCTCGTAAGTGGGAGGCGCCGCAGGCGCCGCCATCCAACCACATTTATTCGTAGGAGGTGCTGTTTCAAATGGCACAGAAAGTCGTAGGATATGTAAAGCTGCAGATTCCCGCCGGCAAGGCGACTCCCGCCCCCCCTGTCGGCCCCGCCCTCGGTCAGCACGGCGTGAACATCGCCGGCTTCACCAAGGAATTCAACGAGCGCACCAAGAACGACGTCGGCATGATTATCCCCGTGGTCATCACGGTTTACGCCGACCGTTCCTTCACCTTTATCACCAAGACTCCTCCCGCCGCCGTGCTCATCAAGAAGGCGTGCAACATCGAGTCCGGCTCCGGTGTCCCCAACAAGACCAAGGTGGCCACCATCAGCAAGGAAGATGTCCGCAAGATCGCCGAGACCAAGATGCCCGACCTGAACGCCGCCAGCATCGAGGCCGCCATGAGCATGATCGCCGGCACCGCCCGCTCCATGGGCGTCGTCGTCGAGGAATAATGGGAAAGGAGGAGAACCGAAATGTTTAGAGGCAAGAAGTATCAGGACGCGATCAAGCAGATCGACAAGTCCAACCTGTATGACACCGCCGAGGCTCTGGACCTGGTGGTCAAGACCGCTTCCGCCAAGTTTGACGAGACCGTCGAGCTGCACATGAAGCTCGGCGTCGACTCCCGTCACGCCGACCAGCAGGTGCGCGGCGCCATCGTGCTGCCCCACGGCACCGGCAAGACCCAGCGCGTGCTGGTGTTCGCCAAGGGCGACAAGGCCGAGGAGGCCAAGGCCGCCGGCGCTGACTATGTGGGTGATATGGATCTGGTGGAAAGGATCCAGAAGGAAAACTGGTTCGACTTTGACGTGGTCGTCGCCACTCCCGATATGATGGGCGTGGTCGGCCGTCTGGGTAAAGTCCTGGGTCCCAAGGGCCTGATGCCCTCCCCCAAGGCCGGCACCGTGACCCCCAACGTCACCACCGCCGTCAATGAGATCAAGGCCGGTAAGGTGGAGTACCGTCTGGACAAGACCAACATCATCCACTGCCCCATCGGTAAGGTCTCCTTCGGCGCTGAGAAGCTGACCGAGAACTTCAACGCTCTGGTCGGCGCCATCGTCAAGGCCAAGCCCTCCGCCGCCAAGGGTCAGTATATCCGCTCCTGCGTGGTCGCTTCCACCATGGGCCCCGGCGTCAAGGTCAACGGCGCCAAGCTGATGTAATAATCAGAGCGCGGATGGACCGGAGCAAGGGCGCGAAACCGAAGATCCGCAAAGCGGACCTGTTTTAAGCCCGAGTCGGAGGGAAGCCGCGCGCTGCGGCGGCCGCGCAGCGCGACTGCAAAAACATAGGAAAACCCGGACAGGTTGTGCTTGACACAGCCTGTCCGGGGTGATATAATATTATGCGTGTTCAAAGACAGCAGGCATCCATAAGTCCTGCCGAGAATACAGTATAAAAGGTTTCTTTGTGCTGTTTTGCGTCTTTGAATGCGGAACAGCATTTTCATTTTCTGGAGGTGAAACTACCATGCCTAACGCAAATGTTCTCAGCGAAAAGCAGGCGATCGTCGCCGAGCTGACCGAGAAGCTGAAGGGCGCCGCCAGCGGCGTGCTCGTAGATTACCGCGGCATCACCGTGTCCGAGGATACCGCTCTTCGTAACGAGTGCCGCAGTAACGAGCTGGATTACGCCGTTGTCAAGAACACCCTGCTCCGCTTCGCCGTCAACAACTGCGGCCTGGAAGAGATGGATTCCGCCCTCAACGGCACCACTTCTCTCGCTCTGTCCAACGGCGATCCCATCGCCCCCATGCGTGTGATCAACAAGTTCGCCAAGCAGTTCAACGGCGCTAAGTTCACCATCAAGGCCGGCTTCATGGACGGCAAGGTCCTGTCCATGGACGAGATTATGGCCCTGGCCGAGCTGCCCTCCAAGGAGGCCCTGCAGGCTCAGGTCCTGGGTACCATGCTGGCCCCCATCACCAGTCTGGCCATCGTCCTGAAGGCCATCGCCGAGGAAAAGGGCGGCTTTGTGGAAGCGGAAGCTCCCGCCGCCGAGTAATCACAAAAACACAAACATATTTTAGGAGGTAACATATCATGGCTTCTGAGAAAATCACTGCCCTCATTGAAGAGGTGAAAGGTCTGACCGTTCTGGAGCTGTCCGAGCTCGTTCACGCCCTGGAGGACGAGTTTGGCGTCTCCGCCGCCGCTATGGCTGCTCCCGCCGCCGGCGGCGCTGCCGCTCCCGCTGCCGAGGAGAAGACCGAGTTCGACGTCGTGCTGGCTGAGATCGGCGCTGAGAAGATCAAGGTCATCAAGGCTGTTCGCGAGATCACCGGCCTGGGCCTGGCCGAGGCCAAGGCTGTTGTCGAGGCCGCTCCCAAGGCTGTCAAGGAAGGCGTTTCCAAGGACGAGGCCGAAGAGTTGAAGAAGAAGCTCGAGGAAGTCGGCGCCAAGGTCGAGTTGAAGTAATTCAGTTTCCCGCCAAGCAAAGAGCCCCCGGTAATTGTTTGAATTACCGGGGGCTCTTTTTTGTTTCTGTTGGCATTCCTCAGAATTGATGGTATACTGAAGTTTGATCCGACAAAATGTAACATTCCAAGCCGTATATACCGCTGAAAACAGAAGGAAAGTGATTGGATGCCTGGAGAAAATACAACATATGTGGCCGTAGTCACCGGCGGCAGCTCGGGTATCGGGCAATGCACGGCCAAGGCGCTGGCCGTCAAGGGCTATCATGTCTATGATTTCAGCCGCCACGACGCCGGGACGGCCGGCGTACTTCATATCCAGGCCGATGTGACTGACGAACCGATGGTACGGCGGGCGGCAGCCCAGGTGCTGGAAAAGGAAGGCAGGATAGATATTCTGGTCAACTGCGCGGGCTTCGGCATCTCCGGCGCGGTGGAATTTACGGAATTGGCGGAGGCGAAACGCCAGTTTGACGTAAACTTTTTCGGCATGGTCAATGTCATCCGGGCGGTGCTGCCTATCATGCGGGAAGCAGGCCGGGGACGGATCATCAATATCAGTTCCGTGGCCGCGGCGGCAGCGATCCCCTTCCAGACCTTCTATTCCGCCTCCAAGTCGGCCATCAATTCTTATACCTGTGCTCTGGCCAACGAGGTCCGCCCCTACGGCGTCACTGTGACAGCGGTCCAGCCGGGAGATATCCGTACCGGCTTTACCGGCTCCAGAGTCAAGGTGGCCCAGGGAGACACGGCCTACGGCGGGCGAATTTCCCGCAGCGTGGCCAAAATGGAACAGGACGAGCGCGGCGGTATGCCCCCGGAGACGGTCGGGACGTATATCTGCAAGATCGCCCAAAAGCGCCGGGTAAAGCCGCTGTACGCAGTCGGCTTCCTCTACAAGTGCGCGTGTATTCTGTGCAAAATTCTTCCCTGCTCTGTCTCAAACCGGCTCATTGGCTTGATTTACGCCAAGTGAGATGCTGCTTCATCCGCTTCTGAATTGCATCACTGGGTCTTATGGTTGGTACAATAAGCGGAAATCCGTCAGTGAGGTACAAAAATACAAAGAAAAAACCTTGCAGCATTCAACTGCAAGGTTTTTTCTTCTGTTGGTGGAGATAAGCGGGATCGAACCGCTGACCTCTTGAATGCCATAGACCCAGAACGAAAAACACAGTGATACACAAAGAGAAAAAATGTAGAGATTTCAAGGATTTTACCGGGGTATCGCTCTCATTGAGTGATACCCCGGCACTCCCTTTTTCATGCTCATTCTGGTATGGATTCTGGTACGAAAATTACTAAAATCTTTTTGCGGACAGGGAACAGAAACGGGCTACAAGAAAAAAGTGAGGGTAATCGCACGATAGCCATAATAACGGAGGCAATTTTAGCAGGAAAATTTTCCGTTCGTGCAACATTTCTTTTTCCTCAGTTGTATACAGGGCAGAACGGCAAGAGCGCCGCTCACAAAAACAAAACTGTAATGGAGGAATATTACAATGAAAAAGAACAAACTGCTTGCTCTCGGCCTTAGTGCCGTCATGGCCTTCTCTCTGGTTGCCTGTGGCAACGCCAATACGCCCAGCGTCCAGCCGCCCAGCAACTTTGCTGACTTTGCCTCGTTGAGCGAGGCGATCCAGGATGCCGGTTTTGACATCAATGTCCCGCAGACCATTGAAGGTTATGACGAGTGCTCCTACCGCTCCGACAAGACTGACGGGATGCTGGAGGTCATCTTCAAGAATGGGGATGAGGACATCCGCTTCCGCAAGGCTGTTGGCGAGGATGATCCCAGCGGCAACTACAACAAGTTTTCCGAGACGGAGACAGTGGATGTGGATGGAACTATCGTTACCATGAAGGGGAATGACGGCAAGGTGAATGTGGCTGTTTGGGCGAAGGAGGGCTATGCCTATTCTGTGGACAGCACCATCGCCATTGAAAAGACTGTCATGACTGATTATGTGAAGATAGTCAATGCCGCGAGCATCGCCCCTATTGGCGGCGACCCGGCCACCTGGGGGCCTGCCGAGGACGGCGATCCCCTGGCCCCTCCCAGCCCCTTTGTTGACTGTGACAGCATGGAGGACGCCGCCAAGCTGGCCGGCTTTGATATGGCCCTCCCCAAGACGCCCGATGCAGTTCAGGCGTGGGATAGCTACATGATTCAGGCGCTCTACGGTGAGGACGGCAGCGATATGCTGATCCGCAAGGCCGTGGGCAGCGAAGATGTCAGCGGCGATTACAACGAGTACGCTCAGGTGGAAACCGTGGACGGCGTGACCCTCAAAGGAGAGCGCGATACCTTCTCTCTTGCCATTTGGGAGAAGGACGGGTATACTTACTCCGTTAGTGTTGGTGAGGCTCTGGCCCAGGCCGATCTGTTGGCTCTGGTTGCCGCGGTTCAGTAAGTTCAGCCGGGGCGGGTCGATCAGGCCCGCCCCTCGGCCCATAGATGGGAGGGAATTTCATTTGGAAACTTGTCTGACTTGGGAATATTCCAGGCCGTCTGTTGTGGAGCTGCTGTGCGGCCTGATCCGCTTTTTTGCTCACCTGCTCTTTTGCCCTTTCGCGGAGGCCGATGATGAAATCGCAGTACAGCAGACAGTCAGCCGGGCCGTTATCAATGAGCAGGCGGAGCGGATGCTCAATGACTACGGCAACTCCGTCCTCCGGCTGGCCTATTCCTACCTGCACAACATGGCTGACGCCGAGGAGGTTTTGCAGGACACTCTGATCCAGTTTCTCAAAACCGGGCCATCGCTGGAAACAAAGGAGCATGAAAAGGCATGGCTGCTTCGGGTTGCTGCCAATTTGAGCAAAAACCGTATCAAGTACAACACCCTCCGGCAAGCGGATGAGCTGATGGAGGAATTGACTGCCAATGAAGGGGATGATCTCTCCTTTGTATGGGAGGCGGTCAAGGCTCTCCCGGAGAAGTACCGGGAAGTGATTCATCTTTTCTACCACGAGGGCTACCAGACAGCGCAGATCGCTAAAATATTGGGCATGAAGGAAACTACTGTCCGCTCCAATCTGGCCCGTGGCCGTGAAAAGCTGAAAATGGTTTTGAAGGAGGCGTATGACTTTGGGTAAGAGGTATGATGAAGTGATGGAACACATTGAAGTCACCCCGGAAATGCGCCGGCGCATTTTGAAAAATATTGAACAGTCGGATTTGACAAAGGCCGCTCCCCGAAAAGTCGTTCGCTTTCCTCATATCAAGCAGCTTGCGACTTTGGCCGCCTGCCTTGCTGTCGTATTAGTCGGAGCATTGACCCTGCCCAGCCTGTTCCAAGGCCCGGATGAACCTGATGTTCTCTCTCCTGGAGACGGTATCGTGCAGGTTTCCTCGGTGGAGGAATTGGGCGAAAGGGTTGGCTTTGAGGTCAACGAATGGGGCAGCCTGCCCTTCCAGGTGGAGGAAACCACTTACACCGCCTATTGGCAGGACGTAGCGGAAATCGTTTACAGCGGCGAGGGACAGACAGCCATCTATCGCAAGGGAACCGGCTCCGAGGATGTGAGCGGGGATTATAACATCTACGAAACCGAAACAGAGTTTTCCGTAGGCGACAACTCTGTAACCTTAAAGGGCAACGGCGGAGCCTATACATTAGCAATTTGGACGGATGGGGATTACGCCTACTCCATCTCCGCTTCGGTAGGGATGTCAGAAAGCAGTTGGAAAGCACTCTTAAACCAAGATTTATCAGGGAGATAGCAGACCCAGGGCCCCTGCCCGCCTCCTTTGATTTTGTCCGGGTGCCTGGGGCCGAAATGCGTCCACTTTTGAGACGCAAAAAGCGACAAAAAATGCACATCAAATTGAGGCAGGTTTCGACAAAATAAATCGCATGGTGCGATTTATTTCAAAAATCAAGGCCCCGCCGAACGGCAGGGCCTCGGTCGTTTTGCCGCCGCTGGAGCGGCGGCGCGGTTGTTCAAGGTGAACAGCGTTCAGCAGGAGTGCGTACCTCCATCAACCGCCCAGGCCGTTGGCGGAGGAACGCGCTCCCACAACGGAGGAACGCCGGGCTTTGCCCGGCGTTCCCTGGGTGTTTGCCCTTGATTACTACAACTCCGCCGCCCGGCGCCTGTCAAGGCCCGGCCCGCCCCCAAGGGGGCGGGCCGGTTCACTTTAGCCTTGACGGGGGCCGGAGCGGTGGAGTACCCTCCCACGGGGGCAAACACCCCTACCGCTGGCGTGGCCGGGTACGGCGGTGTATCGGCGGTGCTTTCTCCTTTTCCGGGGTGGGCGCTAACTCGCGGATTTTGGCCGGAATATCGGGGGCCTCTGCTTCTATCCGGGCACATATCTGCAACTCACGCCTGCGTGTTTGGATGGATTGATTGATGGATTGAATACGGAGAGAGAGGTTTTCATTTTCTGGTTCTCGCCGCTTTTGGCGGTAAAGTTCCTTCCGCTGATCTGCCAGCGTGTCTATTTCACCTTGTATTGCCTCGGACAGCTTGAAAAACTGCTCCCAGGTATCGACCTTGTACTTCATCAGCAGCTTGGCCTGCTCCACATAGCGTTCAAACTTGATGATCTCCGCCATATTGTACCGCCGTTTCCGGGGCGGGGCCGTGGGCTTTTGCAGCTTGCCCAGCAGATACAGGTAATGATAATACAAGGCCCGAAAGCCCGTCAGCTTTTTCGGCTTGCCTTTTATCTTGCAGTACCGTTTTGGGGCGGGTGGTGGGCTGTGGTAAAGAGGCGTGCGCTCATGGCCCCTGATACGTTCCCGTATAGCTTCCTCCGTATAGTTGTCTCCCAGTGTTTTCAACCGTACAAACCGCTCTTTTCCAGGGGGCCTCACCGCTATGTACTTCCCTGTCTTGACCTCGTACCCCTGCTTTTTCAAGTTGACGATGAAATGCTCAAACAGGAAGGAGCGGGCAATACAGGAATCCACATCCTGCCGCATCTGGCTGTACCAGGTTGGCTTGCCCTTCTGCTCCGCCTCCCATGCGTCATAGCTCATCGTGCGGCCCTGCTCCGGATGTTCTATGACAGATAATCCATGCTCCCGGCAAAGCTGGTCAGAGGTCTGCCGCATGAGGGCATAGGCAGCCTTGCAGTCGTTGTACTTCTTGCCATCCACAAAAGAAACGGAGTTCAGCACAAAATGGTTGTGGATATGTTCCTTATCTAAATGTGTTGCCACAATCACCTGAAACCTGTCCCCCCATAACCTTCGGGCCAACTCCACGCCGATCTCATGGGCCTGTTCCGGTGTGACCTCGCCGGGGGCGAAGGATTGATAGCCGTGGTAGGCGATAATGCCGCCCTCCTTGCCAAACTGCCGTTTCACCATCTGCATTTCGTCCCTGGCAATCTCCGGGGCACAGTTGATCCCGCTGACATAATGCTGCCGCTCCGTCTTGTAGTCCTGGGTGGCGTAATCCATCACGTCCCGGAGGCCCTGCAAGTCCTGGGCGGTAAAGACGGGGCTTTCCGTCTTGTCCGGGTTGGCGGCGTAATTTACCACCCGGCCAAGATTGCCCTTGACCTTCCAGATAGCGGTGGTGGCCATCAGATTTTTTCCGGGAGCATGACCGTCTGCTCCAGGGTCAGGATTTCAGCAAACAGGCGTTGTGTTGCGGCGGAATACTCCTGTGTATCCACGGCTCCCTGTACCTGGGCTGTCCGGGCGATTTGGGCCATACTCCCGCTGATCTCCCGCAATTCCTTTATGGACTCATGGAACGGCTCCGGCGGGGTCTGCCTGGGCAGATACCCACGGATCAGCATACGGAGATAATTGGATTTGCTCATACCTGTCAAGGCGGCATTTCCCTCCAAAATTGCAAGCTCCTCCGGGGACAGGCGCAAGGTCAATCTCTCGGTTTTGTTCACCGCCGGCCTCCCTTCACGCCGGGGGTTGCAGGGGGGCACCCCTGCCCAAGCGGATTTGTCGTACAAATCCAGTGCTTGCTAACATCTCTCACGCACTCACCCCCGCCCCTCGTCCCCGGTGGTGTTCCGGTCTATCCAGGCAATCAGCTTGTCCTTTGGCACCATGAGCCGTTTCCCAATTTGCAGGGTTGGAAAGTCCTTCCTGTGGATCAGGGTGTAGGCGCCCGCCCTGGAGATACCCAGGGCCCCGGACAGCTCCGCCGCTGTCAGCATAGCGGGAAGCTCGTCCAGGCTTTTGAAGTTTACAGTCATTTTCGATTCTCCTTCCGTGATAGTTTTTCGTTTACTCCTATGCGTTTTCCCTCTCTCTTTTGCTGGGTGATATGATATAATAATATTATATCACGCTCTTTTTCCAGTCAAGAAGAATCGTTCCCCAAGATTTGACAGAATATTTTTTGACAAACTGCTATATTTGTGCTACGGTATATTCGTGATATAGTTTTGATAAAAGCTATAACGAAAGAGAGGCTTTGCTATGCCGACGTTAAATTTTTCCAGCTTTCATGGTGCCGTTCCCCGGTGCCGGCACTACACGCTGTCCGAGTATCAGGGCATTTTGTATCTCATCCCGGAGGATTTGAAAGCGGCCCGCCGCTATGACCCCTTTGCCGATACGGAGGCCCTTTTGCTGGATGTGGCAAGGACGGGGGAACAGATTGCCGCCTGTGACAGCTTTTTTGATTATGCCATATCTCACGATATGCTCCCTCTCCGGGACGCTGAATTTTGGCTCCATGGGGACTTCTTCGTGAAATATCCCGACGAGGCCCGGCCTGTCCTGGAGGCGCTTATGGCCTTTGCGGAACGGTACGGCCTCCCGGCCTGGGAGGTGCAGTCTATGGCATACGCCGACTATCCGGCCCGGTATGCCTCCCGGCTTATGAGACGCCAGCACTCCCCGGACAGGGAGGACACGGAGGACACCCGTTATCTGATTGAGTATGAGCTGATGAAACGCAGCTGCCAATCCAAAGGCTCTCTGCCTGTCTGCACGCTGGCGATCCTGCTGTTAGACCTCTATCTCCGCTTTTTGGAAGGGACGGAGCGCGGGGACTTCTTTCTGCGCAACGCTGAATGGATGATCCATTACGAGCATGAAAAAACACCCAGGCTGAACGCCCAGGTGTTTGATCTGCTGTCCTGTATCAATCTGGCCCACGCCCTGCTCGTCTCCGGGGAGGGGAAAGCCATCCGCCAGTGCAAGAACTGTGGAAAATTCTTTATTGCGGAGGATTTGCGTGCTGAATACTGTTCTCCCCGCTGTCGGGGTGCCTATAACTCCAAAATGACCAGAAAGAGGGTGAAGGAACGGAAGCTGCGGGAGGGGCAGTAAATTTACAATGAAGGAGGGCAAGCTATGTCGGGAAAACGCTCCAATGGCGAGGGGACGCTTCGTAAGCGGCCCAACGGCCTGTGGGAGTGTACGATGATGGTGGACTATCAGGAGGACGGGAAACGCCGTTACAAGAGCTTTTACGGAAAGTCCCAGAAGGAAGCCAAGGACAAAGCGGAGGCATACAAGCGGGACACCGCCGCCGGGCTTTACATCGACCCAAACCTGACGTTTCAGGAGTGGGCGCAGAAGTGGTACGAGGGCTACAAGGATTCCGTGTCCCCAACCACCTACGAGAGCTACGGTTACACGCTGAAAACTCTGATCGGGGCCTTTGGGCGGCGCAAGCTGAACAGTATCAAGGCCCTGGATGTAGAGCAGTTTCTAAAGGGCCTCCGGGCCGATGGGAAGTCCGATTCTTACCTCACCAAATGCCGGGGTATGCTGTACCAGATCATGCACAAAGCGGAGGCCAATGACCTGATACATAAAAACCCCGTCCGCTTCGCGGAGAAAATGAAGGCCCACAAACCCGTGAAGCGCAAGGAGGCGTTCACCCAGGAGGAAGTAAAGATTTTGATGGAGCAGCTGCCGGAGAACAAGGTGGGGCATACCATACGCCTCATGCTGGCAACGGGTATGCGGACACAGGAGGTTCTTGCCCTGGAGCCCCGGCACATCGAACCGGACGGCTCCTGTATTCACATCAGGCAGGCGGTGAACATGGTCAAAGGGAGGCCCCATATCGGCCCACCCAAGACCGCCAACAGCGTCCGGGACGTGCCAGTACCGCCCAATATACGGCCTTGCGCCGTGTTCCTCCGGGAACAGGCCGGGACGTTCGTATGGGAAAGCCCTGTCCCCGGCCAGCCGGTCAATCCCAGCCACTTCCGGGATAAGTACAGAAACGCCCTGCTCCGCATTTCAGGCGTCCGTATGCTGACGCCTCACAGCTGCCGCCACACTTATGTCTCCCAACTGCAAGCCATGGGCGTGGACATGGAAACCATACAGAGCATGGTAGGCCACGCTGATCTTGAAATGACCCAGCATTATTTACACGTTCAGGAAGAAGTGCGGCAGGCCGCCGCCGAGAAGTTCAGCAAAACCTTTGGAATCTCACGCTGATAACATAGAAAATTCACTGTGTTTTTCCTTTTGAAATTCTGGTATAATACCAGAATCAAGGGAACAGTTTATGATAGATGATAGGCTGTCCTATCCGTTATCTTTCTGTGACAGCTTATCTGATTTCCATTCTGGTATCGTTCTGGTACAGGCTCTTTCAAGGCTGGCCGAAGCGCCGCGCCCAAAAAGCAGGAAAAAGCCTTGGAACCTTACGGCCCCAAGGCTTTCCCTACGCACTTCCCCGTACTTTTCATGGTGGAGATAAGCGGGATCGAACCGCTGACCTCTTGAATGCCATTCAAGCGCTCTCCCAGCTGAGCTATACCCCCATGGAAATGCACTGCTCAAGTTTATCCCTCATGCAGAACGAATGTTATTTTAGCAGATGTTCCTTACCTTGTCAAGATAAAATTTTAAAAAACGGACCCTGAAGGCATATTTTCTTCAGGGTCCGCTTTTTTACAGTATGATACAGATCAATCCGCCGGAGCCTTCGTTGATGATGCGCTGCAGCGTCTCCCTCAGCTTGCCGCGGGCGTCCTCCGGCATCCGTTTCAGCTTGGCGTTCAAATCCTCCCCCACCAGGTCGTGGAAGGACTTTCCGAAAATGTTGGACTGCCAGATCTTTGAAGTGTCCCCCTCGAATTCCTGGAGGAGGTAGTGGATCATTTCCTCCGACTGCTTCTCCGTACCCATGATGGGCGAAACTTCCGTTTGAATATCCGCCCGGATCATGTGGATGGACGGCGCGGACGCTTTCAGGCGCACGCCGTACCGGCCGCCCTGCTTGACGATCTCCGGTTCCTCCAGGGTCAGCTCGTCGGTATTGGGCATGACGATGCCGTAGCCCGTCTCCCGGACCTGCTCCAGCGCTTCCGCTACCTTGTCGTAGCTGTTCTTCATATTCGCAAGGCCGGAGAGCAGGCTCATCAGGTCCCCGTCGTCCCGCACGCTGAAACCGGACTGCTGGGACAGGGTTTCATAAAACAGGCTCCGGGGCAGCTCCAGCTCCGCCTGGGCCACACCGGTACCCAGGTCCATGGCGGTGACACCTGCCCGGCTGATGGTATCGCACTCCCCCATGGCGTCCACGCAGGAGCGCACATCGCGCACCCGCTGCAGCCCGGCGGCGCCCGCCCGGACCGCGGCGTACAGCTCGCTCTTGATGGGGTGCTCAAAGGGCAGGGCGTCCACCCACGCGGGCAAAAACAGGTCCACCTCCTGGATGGGAAACTCGTCCAGGACGCCCCGGATGACATCGGTGACCGCTCCCTCCTCCAGCTCCAGACAGTTGGCGCACACGCAGGTCACGTCATATTTCTGGGCGATCTCCGCGCGGATGGCCCTGGCCCGGTCGCTGTTGGGGTACGCGGAGTTCAGCAGCACCAGGAACGGCTTGCCCAGCTCCCGCAGCTCGGAGATCACCCGCTCCTCGGCCTCCAGGTAGTCCTCCCGGGGGATGTCGGTGATGGTGCCATCGGTGGTCACCACGATGCCGATGGTGCAGTGCTCCGCGATGACCTTGCGGGTGCCGATCTCCGCTGCCTCCGTCATGGGGATCTCGTGGTCAAACCAGGGGGTGGTCACCATCCGGGGCATATCGTCCTCCAGCACCCCCGCCGCGCCGGGGACCAGATAGCCCACGCAGTCGATCAGGCGCACCGACAGGGCCGCGCCGCCGTCCATGGTGATCTCCACCGCCTCTTCGGGGACGAATTTCGGCTCGGCGGTCATCACCGTACGGCCTGACCCGCTTTGGGGCAGTTCATCCCTGGCCCGCTCCCGGCGGTAGACGTTGTCGATCTTCGGGATGACCAGGCTCTCCATGAACCGCTTGATAAAGGTGGACTTTCCCGTCCGGACCGGACCCACCACGCCGATGTAGATGTCGCCCTGGGTCCGCTGGGCGATGTTTTCGTAAATGCTGCGTTCTTCCACTGCCGCTTCCTCCCTTTCTACCGCTTCCTCGGAATGAGCAGCAGCGTTCCGCCGCAGGGCTGCTCACTCTCCAGCTCATTGGCCCGGACGATATCCTCGGTGGTAGTCCCATACCGTTTGGCCACGTCCCAAAGGCGCTCCCCCTGGTCCATCATCCGCAGGACGATGGAGGGCCGGCGTTCCTCTTCCCCTTCCTCGGTATTCTCCACGCTGACGTCGCGGACCACAACCGTTTCAGCGTCCTGCAGGCAGAGGTAGGGGAAATCCACGGGGAAACGCACTTCCACACCGTCCGCCATGGGGGTGGCGATCAAATTCCCGCACCGGCAGGAGAACAGACAGGTACACTCCTCGGGAACGTCCACCGTACAACTGACCTCCAGCCGCCGGGAGACGGCGCAGCAGCCCGCATCTTCGGTCAGGCAGACCGCCGTGACGCTCAGCTCCGCCGTCAAGCGCAGCTCGCCGCCCTCCCGGCTCTGCCGGGTCCGGCCGATGGTGCAGTAGGCGTCCACCACCGATCCCACCTGAATGCCGGTCTCAATGACCTCGCGCACCGTCTGCCGCCCCGTGTCCTCGGCCCGGCGCACCTGGTAGTTGTAGGGGACCTGCTCGGCCCGTACCGGGCAGCAGGTGCTGTAGGTATCGGCCAGCAGCTCCACGCTGCGCTCCTCCCGCACGATGGCCTGGGCCAGCATGGACAGGGAGGCGGACACGGTGCGGCCGTCGCCGCCCAGGGTGAAGTCCGCGCCGGTCAAGCCCATCTCCACTGTGCAGGCCCCATCCTCCCCGACACCGACCACCTCGGTGATTTGGGAGAAGGGCAGCGTAAAATCAGCCGCGGCCATCCCCCCTCCGGCGGGGCGGTACAGAAGCTGCACCGCCGCCTCTCCCTTGAAGATCAGCTTGCTGCCGATGATCTTGGACTCGTGACAGGACAGCTCCACGCGGCTGTTGATCAGCTCCTCGGCGGCGGGACGGCCCGCCGGGATGTTCAGGTCGTCCTCAAAGGAGATCTGCTTCTCCTGCAGCGCGGAAACGCAGGTGGGCTGATGGGACTCCATCAACTGCTCCACCGTGCCGCCCACGGCGGTGATCCCGGTGCACAGAGTGCTCCCGCCGGCAGCAAATACCTTGACGCAGATGGCAATCTCCACCCGGGTGACGATCTTGCGGGGGTTCACGGTGCGGGTGTCCGCGCCCGAGACCTGGGGCACGGCGGTCACCAGACACCCGGACGTCAGGCGCCTGTCCTCCACTGAGACGCTGAAGGGGATATTGACCTCCACGCGGCAGGGCCCGGCCTGACCGTCCGGCAGATAGAGGACGGCCAGGCGCGCAGTCCCGGTCAGCGTGACCCGGCCGTCTGCCACCGCTTTTCCCTTCAGCAGGATCTTTCCCTGGGTATCAATCAGGCGCAGGATGTCCGGGCTGGCATCCGGGACGATGGTTTCCAGCGTCTCCTCCTGGAACACCGTGGTGTCCAAGACAGTTTCATAGCCGGTCAGATGGGTTCGGTTCAGTTCCAGCTCCATAGTGCTTCTCTCCTTTAGCTGTGAATACGGTTCTAAAGCACTATATGTAAGAGCTGTCCACGCTATGTCACTTCATTTTAAAAAATGACATGAGAAGCCCGCGCAGGGCCTTGGGTGATTTGACCACCACGATCTTCACGCAAAACGCCTCCTTCCACGCAAACTGGTCTGCTATTCCAGTATACGCGGAAGGAGGCGTTTGGTCCCCTTTTATTTTTCCCAATCTTTATGGGACTTGGCCTGTTCATACAGGCGTACATAGCTCTCATGGCGGCTGGGCGGGATCTTTCCCTGCTTCAGCGCCTCCAGCACGGCGCACCCCTTTTCCTTTACATGGGCGCAGCCCACGAATCGGCACTGGTCCAGATAGGGGGCAAACTCCCGGAAGGTCCCGGCCAAGTCCTCCTTGCGGCGGATCTCCGTCCAGTCGGTATCGAAGGAGGAAAATCCGGGCGTATCGGCCACAACGGCCCCATTTTTCAGCCGGTGCAGCTCCACATGCCGGGTGGTATGGCGGCCCCGCCCCAGCCGTTCGCTGACCTCCCCCACCGCCAGGGAAAAGCCCGGCTCCAGGGTATTCAGGATGCTGGATTTTCCCACGCCGGAATTCCCTGTAAAGGCAGATACCTTTCCGGAAATCAGGCCGGCCAGGGTTTCGAGCCCCTCGCCCGTTTCCGCGCTGACCCGCACGGTGGGAAACCCGGCGGCGGTATAAATATCGAACAGGCGGTCCGCCCGCTCCAGGTCGCATTTATTGATGCAGATGATGCTTTCACAGCCCTTGCCCTCCGCCAGGGAGGTCATGCGGTCGATCAGAAACGGGTCGGTCACCGGAATGGCCTCGGAGACGATGATGACCAACTGGTCCATGTTGGCGACGGCGGGACGGGAAAACTCGTTCCTGCGCGACAGGATCTCGTCCACCATGCCCGAGCCGTCCTCCAGCTTGGTGAACTCCACCCGGTCGCCCACCAGCGGCGTAATACGCTGATGGCGGAATTTCCCTCTGGCCCGGCAGGCGGTCAGGGAACCGTCCCCCGGGTCCACGTAATAGAACCCGGAGAGGGCTTTCATAATGATCCCCGTCTCCACACTCACGCGCTGAAATCCTCCAGGTAGGTCTGCTCCGCCTTGTCATTGATATAGATAATGACTTGCTGCACTCCCGTTCCGGTGATGGGCTTGGTGAAGGCTCCGCCGAGGGTCACCGGGTCCACTGTTCCCCGAAACTGCACGTCTCCCCCGACCTCTACCCGGATCTGTACCGGCTCGGTATATCCGCTCAGATCGACATACACCGTCTTGGTCGTGGCGACCGCCGGCAGGTTTTCCGGGGGTTCTGTGGTCGTACCGGGCGACGGAGTGGGATCGACCGGAGGATCATCCGTCGGTTCGTCATCGTCGGTGGGGCCGGAGCTGATCTGGACCCTGACCGTGGTCCCCGGTTCGACCGACGAGTTGGGAGCAATGCTCTGATAGATCACAGTCCCCTTTTCATGGGTGGTGTCCACGATCTCTTCCGGCTCCAGGACCAGATTTGAGCGGGCCGCCATCTCCAACGCCCGGTCAATGTTTTGGTCGAGGAACTGGGGCACGATCGTCGTCTGGACCTCCGGGCCAAGGCTGATCACAATCGTGACCTCCTGGCCGGCTTCCAGGGCGAAGCCCTCCGCAGGCTCGGAACGGATCACGTAGTCTTTGGTGACGTCGCTGTTTTCATATTTCGAGTTTACGTGCATCCCCATTTGATCCTGGAGCAGCATCAGAGCCTCTCTGTACTCCTTATTGACCACGTCGGGCATCACAAGGTCCTCCGGGCCCGCCGAAATGTCCACGGTGATGGTGATCGTTTCTCCCTTTTCGCGGCTGTTGGCGACGGGGTCCTGATCAATGATCTGTCCCGCGGGCAGATCGCTGACCACCGTCTCTCCCTGCGCGATGATAAAGACTTTGTCGATCTTCCCCATGGCAATGTCCCGGTTTACCTCCTCGATCGTCATACCGAGCAGGTTGGGCACCACGACCTCCGTGCTGTGATCGGCCAAGAGCCCGCCAAACACGGCGTTCCAAAGGAAGTATACGATCCCTGCGATGAAAATCAGGATCGCGCCCACCGCCAGGACGATGGGCCATGCCCCGCCTCTGTCCCTGCTGTCGCGGTAGTCCTCTTCCTCCTCCCGGTCGCGGCGGCGGGGACGGCGTTCCGTCTCGTCCTCCCGGTCGCGGCGGCGGCGCGGATCGTTGTCCTCCATACTGCGTATAATCGTGGGTTCGTCCACGATCCCGTCCTGGAACAGGTCCTCCTGGGTGTACTCAAAGTTGATGCTGGGGTTTTTCCGGAACTCCTCCAGATCCACCAGCATGGCATCGGCGGAAACATACCGCTTATCCACGTCGGAGGCCATGGCCTTCATGGTGATGGCCTCCAGCGCCTCTGGGATGTCAGGGTTGATGTCCCGGGTGGGCAGTGGAATGGAGCTGATATGCTGAATGGCCACCGAGACCGGGGTGTCCCCTTCAAAGGGCAGGCGTCCCGCAGTCATCTCGTAGAGCACCACACCGGCGGAATAAAGGTCGGCGCGGTTGTCGATATGGCTGCCCCTGGCCTGCTCCGGGGAGATATAGTGCACCGAGCCGAGGGCCTCCTGGGTCAGGGTGGACTGGGCCGCCGAGGCCAGCCGGGCGATGCCGAAATCGGCCACCTTCACGCTGCCGTCCCGCAGGACCATGATGTTCTGGGGCTTGATGTCCCGATGGATGATCCCCCGGCTGTGGGCGTGGGAGAGTGCCTTTACGATCTGAGTGATGAAGTGCAGGGCCTCCCGCCAGTTCAGGGGCAGTCCCTTCTTTTGCATATACTGCTTCAGGGTAATCCCGTCGATCAGCTCCATGACGATATAGTCCAAATCGTCGGAGTGAGACACGTCGTAGACCGCCACGATATTGGGATGGGAGAGCATGGCAACAGCCTGGGATTCGTCGTGGAAACGGCGGCGGAATTCCGCATCCCGGGCCAGCTCCGGCTTCAGGATCTTGACCGCCACCAGGCGGTTCAGCCGGTGGCAGCGTGCCTTGTAGACCACGGCCATGCCGCCGGTGCCGATGCACTCCAGGATCTCGTATCGGTTGTCGAGTAATTTACCTATGTACTGATCCATGGTAAATCGCCTCCCTTATTTTACATCTGGAGCAAGACCGCCGTCACATTGTCGGGCGCTCCGCGCGACAGCGCTGTATCCAGCAGCCGTTTGCAGCAATCCGACGGCTCGCCGCCGTGGATGATTTCATAGAGGATCTCCTGATCGGTCACCACATTGGAAAGGCCGTCGGAGCACAGCAGCAGGAACGCGCCGGGGACTCTCGGCTCCTGAAACAGGTCCGCCCGCACCCCTTCCGCCGCGCCCAAGGCGCGGGTGATCAGGTTCTTCTGCGGGTGGGTCCGCGCCTGGTCGTGGGTGATCTCACCCCGCCGCACCAAGTCCTCCACCAGCGAGTGGTCCCGGGTGATCTGGCGGATACCCTCCGCGTCCACGGCGTAGGCCCGGCTGTCGCCCACATTGATCACATGGCAGACCTGGTCGGTCACCAGGGCGGCCACCAGCGTGGTGCCCATACCCAAACAGGCGGCGTCCACATTCGCCCGGTGAAATACGGCGCGGTTGGCCTCCTCCGCCGACTCCCGGAGCAGGGTCCCCACATCGTCCGTGCGCTCCGGGTCGGCCAGCCGCTCCAGCACCGCGTCGCCAAAGACGCTTGCGGCCAGGGCGCTGGCAATGTTGCCCGCCCGGGCGCCGCCCATGCCGTCGCACACCACCAGAAGCATCTGCCCGGGCGCCGGGGCTTCCACCCGGAAGGCGTCCTGATTCTGTTGTCGGACCGCACCGGTATCGGTGATCGTCCATACGTTCATATCGCATCATTCCTTTCGGAAAGGGGGGCTGCTTATCCCTGCATCGCTTTCCGCCGCAATTGCCCGCAGGAGGCGTCAATGTCTCCGCCCAGGCGGCGGCGGACGGTCACGGTCACGCCGTGGCTCTCCAGCCGTTTCTGGAAGGCCGTCACCCGGCGGCTGGGCTTGAGCGGACTTTCCTCCACATGGTTCAGAGGGATCAGGTTGACGTGACCGGGCATTCCCTTCAGCAGCGCGGCCAGCAGGTCGGCCTGCTCGTCGGAATCGTTGACGCCGTCGATCATGGCGTACTCGTAGGAGATCCGCCGGCCGGTCTTTTCAAAATAGCGCCGGCAGGTGTCCATCAGCTTCCGCACGCCCACCGCGCGGTTGACCGGCATCAGCCGGCTTCTGGTGGGATCGTCGGGCGCGTGGAGGGAAACGCTTAACGTTAATTGTAACCTATAATCGGCCAGCTTGTCAATTTTTTCGACCAGGCCGCAGGTGGAAAGGGAGATGTGGCGCATCCCGATGTTCATTCCCTTGGGGTGGTTGACCAGCTCCAGAAAGCGCAGCACCGTGTCGAAGTTATCCAGCGGCTCTCCGATCCCCATGAGCACGATGTTGGAGATCTCCGCTCCGCTGTCCAATTGGGTGAACAGCACCTGGTCCAGCATTTCCGCGGGAGTCAGGTTGCGGACACGCCCGCCCAGGGTGGACGCGCAGAAGGCGCACCCCATGCGGCATCCCACCTGGCAGGAGATGCACACCGTGTTGCCGTGCTGGTAGCGCATGAGCACCGTCTCGATGCAGTTTCCGTCCGCCAGCCGCCACAGGTATTTGATGGTGCCGTCCTGGGCGGAGACCTGCTTGCGCTCCACCGTGGGCGGCGTCAGAATACACTCCCCCGCCAGCTTCTCCCGCAGGGCCTTGGGCAGGTTGCTCATCTCGTCAAAGGATGTGACGCCCCTGTGCAGCCAGGTGAACACCTGCCCGGCGCGGAAGGATGGTTCGCCCCAGCCTTTCAGCAGGCTCTCCATCTCCTCCGGCGTCATGGATTTCAGATCGGTCATGTCCCTCTCCTCAGCTTCGCGATGAAAAAGCCGTCCGTGCCGTGCAGGTGGGGCCAGAGGGTCACCATTCCCTCTTCCACCCTGCCGACGGGTCCGGGCAATTCCAGTTCTTCCAGTGTAAAGTCTCTTTGCTTTTCAATAAAGCGGTTCACGACAGCCTCGTTTTCCCGCTCCAGCAGCGTGCAGGTGGAGTACAGCAGCACTCCGCCCGGCTTCACATAGGCGGCGGCGTTGTCCAGAACGGCCTGCTGAACGGCGGGCAGGCCCTCCAGCGGCTTGGGGTCCTTATAGCGGATATCAGGCTTCTTTCGGATGATGCCCAGACCGGAGCAGGGCACATCGGTGATCACCAGATCAAAGGCGCCCTCCCACGCACGCACCCGCTCTTTTCCGTTCTGCGTTACCGCCCGGACGGAAGTCAGCCCCAGCCGGCGGGCGCCGTGCTCGATCAAGGTCTGCTTATGGGGGTGGATGTCGCAGGAGACGATCTCCCCTCGGTCGCCCATGGCGATGGCGGCGGCAAAGGATTTTCCCCCCGGCGCCGCACAGACGTCCAGCACTTTCATGCCCGGCCTTGGGTCGGCGGCCTGTACGGCCAGGCGGGCGGCCGCGTCCTGGATGTAAAATTCGCCCTTTTGAAAGGCCTCCAGTTGTTCCAGGCTGCCCGTGCCCCGCAGGGTCAGACAGTTCTCCAGCCATGGGTGGGGTTCGGCCTCGACCCCGGCACTTTTCAGTTCTTCCAAAACCTGCTGTGCCGACGCGCGGCAGGTGTTCACCTGCGCCATGGTGGGTACTTCTCCGTTGTGGCGCTCCAGCAGTTCCCGCGTGCCTTCTTCTCCCAGCCTTTGGAGGAAGGCATCCACCAGCCAGCGGGGATGGCTGTACCGGATGGACAGGTCCTCCGGCGGGGCGATCTCCCCCAGGCTGCGCTCCAGATTGCGCAGGACCGCGTTGACCAGCCCGGCCGCGCCGGGATTCTTAGAAAACTTCCGGGTCAGCTTCACCGACTCGTTGACCGCCGCACTGACGGGCACCCGGGTCAGAAACAACATCTGGTACGCGCCCAGCCGCAGGGCGGTGCGCACATTCAGGTCCAGCTTCCCCTTGGCGAACCGGTCCACATACCAGTCCAGCAGCATCCGGTTCTGGGTCACGCCGAAGGTCAAACGGGTAGCCAGGGCGGCCTCGCGCCCGTCCAGTTCCGCCTCTTTCAGCGTGCGCTTCAAAAAGCCGTCTGCCCAGGCATCCTGCTTCTCACAGGCCGCCAGGGTGCGAAAGGCCGCCTCCCGGGCGGTCATAGAAGGCTGCTCCCTTCCGGGATGGGTCGGCCCTGCAAAAAGGCGGACGCCGCCATGCGCTTCTTGCCGTCGGGCTGTAATTCCAGGATCTCCAGTACAGTTTCGCCGCCGCAGGCGATTTTTAAACCCTTCTTACCGGCCTGTACCACCGTGCCCGGCGCGGCGGAGGTTTTATCCCCGCACACGGCGGTGGAAAAGATCTTGCAGCGCACGCCGCCCAGCTCGGCCGCGGCGGCGGGCCAGGGGATCAGCCCCCGCACCTGGTCGTGGAGCGCCCGGGCAGGCTTGCTCCAGTCCATGGGCGACAGTTCCCGGGAGAGCATGGGGGCGTAGGTGGCCTGGGCGGCATCCTGAGGCGTGCGCCGGGCTGTGCCCGTCCTGATCTGCTCCACCGTTTTCACCAGCAGCTCCGCACCCAGCACAGCCAGGCGGTCATGCAGGCTCTCCACCGTTTCGTCTGGGGCGATGGGCGTGGACGCTTGGGAAATGATATCCCCCGCGTCCAGTTCGGCGGCCATGTGCATAATGGTCACGCCGGTCTCCCGGTCGCCGTTCAGCATCGCCCAGTTGATGGGGGCCGCTCCGCGGTATTTGGGCAGCAGGGACGAGTGCACATTGATACACCCCTTGGCGGGATAGTCCAAAATCTCCTCCGGCAGAATGCGTCCATAGGCGGCCACGACGATCAGCTCAGGGGCAAGCGTCTGGATCTGGGCCAGCGCCGTGCCGTCCCTCAGCTTGGCCGGCTGAAAAACCGGAATATCATGTGCAAGGCAGAATTCCTTGACAGGTGTTGGCAGCAACTTCATTCCCCGGTTTTTCGGCTTATCCGGCTGGGTGAACGCGCCGCACAGCGTATGCCCGGCCTTCACCAGCGCCCGCAGAGAGGGCACCGCGAAGTCGGGCGTTCCCATGAACAGTATGCGCATCAGTCGTCCTGCTCCATTTCTTCCAGCTCTTCCGCCGTGTACAGCCGGTCGGTATGCTCGGTAAACAGGTGGCCGTCCAAATGCTCGCACTCATGGCAGAAACAGCGGGCGGTCAGGTCCACGTCCTCCACCTCGAACACGCTGCCGCTGCGGTCCTGCGCCCTGACGCGCACGCGGTAGGGGCGGGTCACTTCTCCGTACAGGCCGGGCACGGACAGGCAGCCTTCAAAGCCGGTCTGCTCCCCCTCGGTGAACACAATCTCCGGGTTGACCAGTTCCAGCACTTCCTCTTTGGAATTGATGACCAGAACCACACGGCGCAGGATGCCGATCTGGGGCGCGGCCAGGCCGACCCCTCCGGAGTCCTTCAGCGTCTCCCGCATGTCCTCAATCAGGGCGTGGAGCTTTTCGTCAAAGCTGGTGACCGGATGGCTGACCTTTTGCAGCACCGGGTCTTTTCTGGTCAAAATCTTGCGCAATGCCATGCTCTTTTCCTCTCCTTAATCCAGCGGGTTCACATCGGCAAAGACCGAAATGCCCCGGTTTTCTTTATCCTGCTGCGCCGAGCGCACCAGATGGGCCAGAAGGGCGCGCAGCTCCTTATTGTTTTTCCCGCTGACCGTCACCCGGTAACGAAAACGGTTGTTCACCTTGGCCACCGACGCGGGCGCCGGGCCGAGTATCTGCACGTCCATATGGTCATAACCGGGCGCGCTCAGTGCGCTCTCCAGTCCCTGGCGCAGCCGCAGGCAGGCGCGCAGCACGGCATGCTCGTCCGTCCCCGACGCAGTCAGCAAAAACAGGTCCCGGAAGGGCGGACAGCCCCGGAGCCTGCGCAGCTCGATCTCCTGCTGATAAAAGCTGTCGTAATCCTGGGCGGCGGCGCAGATGATGACCTCGTTTTCCGGCGTCCAGGTCTGGATGACCGCCCGGCCGCTCTTGGTACCCCGCCCCGCCCGGCCTACTGCCTGGGTGATCAGGGAAAAGGTGCGCTCCCCCGCCCGGAAGTCGTCCACATACAGGGACAGGTCGGCGGCGACCACGCCCACCAGGGTCACATTTTCAAAATCCAGCCCCTTGGCCACCATCTGGGTGCCCACAAGTATGGGCACCTTCTCTTTTACAAACCGCGCGAACATCTTCTCGTGGCTGTTTGAGGCGCTGACCGTGTCGGCGTCCATCCGCATGACCTCCACGCCGGGAAACAGCTCCTCCAGTTCCTGCTGCACCTTCTGGGTGCCCGTGCCCAGAAAGGCCAGCTTCCCGCCGCATTCGGGACAGGCGTGGGGCAGCGGCTCCGAGTGGCCGCAGTAGTGGCACATCAGCCGCCCGTTGGCGGAATGATAGGTCAGATAGACCGAACAGCGGGGACAGGTGGGCACCTGGCCGCACTCCCCGCAGGACAGCATGCGGGACGCGCCCCGGCGGTTCAGGAACAAAATGCTCTGCTCTCCCCGCTTCAGGTTGTCCTCCAGCTCCATGCGCAGCAGGGCGCTGATATCCGTCCCGTTCCCGGCGCGCAGCTCCCGCTTCATGTCGGTGATGAACACCTTGGGCAGCGCGCGCTCGTTGTAGCGCCGGGCCAGGATGAACAGGTGATACGTCCCCTGCCGGGCCAGATACATGCTCTCCACCGACGGCGTGGCCGAGCCCAGCAGCAGCAGCCCGTTGCTGTGGGCACAGCGGAACTTCGCCACGTCCCGGGCGTGGTAGCGGGGCACGTTTTCCGACTTGTAGCTGTGCTCCTGCTCCTCGTCCAGCACGATCAGGCCGAGGTTTTGAAGGGGGGCAAACACGGCGGAGCGGGTACCCAGCACCACCCTGGCCCGGCCGGTCTTGACCCGTTTCCACTCGTCATACCGCTCCCCCGCCCGCAGGCTGCTGTGGAGCACGGCCACTTCGTCTCCGAAGTGCGAGGCAAAAATACTTAACAACTGCGGCGTCAGAGCAATCTCAGGCACCAGCACCATGGCGGTGCGCCCCTGCTCCAGCGCGCGGCGGATCAGCTTCAAATAGACCTGGGTCTTTCCGCTGCCCGTTACGCCGTACAGCAGCGCCGCCGAGGGCTTGCCCGACGTCAGCAGCGCTTCCAATCCCTCATAGGCCTGCCGCTGTTCCTCATTCAGTTCCACCGGACCGGCCGGTTCGGCCGCCCGGGTCTGCACCCGCCGCAGCACCTCCCGGCGCTCCAAGGTGATCAGCCCGCTTTTGGCCAGGGCGCGCAGGGTGGCGGGCGACGCGCCGGTAAAGTAGCAGATCTCCTTCGACGAGGCGCTTCCGATCCCGGCCAGCAGCTCCACCACGGAATAGCGCAGCGGCGAGCGCTTGCACTTCGGCTCCACCTGGGCCAGCGCCTCCTCCGGCGGGACCGCCAGCGAGGCCACCTGCTCCGTCTTGTCCCCCACGCCCCGGGAGGCGCTGGTCTCCAGGGTCAGAATGCCCTGATCGGCCAGCAGCTTCAAAGCGGGGTTGGGGTCCCGGGCGCCTAAAGCGTCCCGGAGGCGGCCGATCTCCACCGCCCCGCCGTTGGCATAGAGGATATCCAGCAGGCTTTGGGCGATCCCCGACCGCCCAGCGGCGGCGTAGGCTCTCTCCTTGTCCACGCCCTCCGCGATGCGCCAGGTGTCCTGCAGGGAGAACCAGAGGCCGGCGGGCAGCATGGCCCGCGCCGCCTCATAGACGGTGCAGAAGCACTGCTCCCGCACCCAAAGGGCCAGGCGGATGCCCTCCCGGTCCAGCACCGGCTCGTCGTCCAGCAGGGCGAGGACGCTTTTCAGCCGCCGCTCCTCTTTCCGCTCCGCCACCGTGAGCACGATGCCGTCACACCGCCGGTTGCCCGCCCCGAAGGGGACCATGACCCGCATTCCGGGCCGAAGACGTTCCTCCAGTTCGGCGGGTATGAGATAGGAATAGGGGCGGTCGATGGCATAGGTCGCGGCCGCCAAAGCGATCTTGGCCACCCGTTCCGTTTGCATTCCGCCGCCCCCTTTCCCCGTGAAAGGCAAGTCCCAGAGCATATGCCCCAAGACTTGCCTTCCCAATTACGCCTGAATGGTCACTTTCCCCTCCGCGACTTCACGGATCGCGAGGGTGACCGGCTTGTCGTCCAGCGAGATCTCCTCTTCCTCTGCGGCGCTGGCGATTTGACGGGCCCGCTGGGCCACCACATTGACCAGCATATAGCGGCTGGGCACCTGCTTGAGCAGGTCGTTCATCGGGGGATACAGCATCATAATTCTTACACTCCTTCTGTTAAATGCAGCCTGTTTCGTACGCGGCAGTCCTCTGCCAGCAGAATGGCCATGATCTCGGCGGCCGCGTCGGGCACCTTGTCGTTGACCACCAGGTAATCGTAGTTTTTGATCTCTTTATATTCCTCCCGGGCCTTTTGCAGACGTCCGGCAATTACCTCCTCGCCGTCGGTGTGACGTCCGTGCAGGCGGCGGGACAGCTCCTCAAAGGAGGGCGGAATAATGAAGATCAGCACGGCCTCCGGGCACTTCTCCCGCACCTTGGCGGCGCCCTGCACCTCGATATCCAGCAGAACGTCCACCCCTTGCTCCAGCTTATCCCGGATGACCTTCAGGGAGGTTCCGTAGTAGTTGCCCACATACTCCGCGTGCTCCAGAAGCTCACCGGCGGCGATCATCCGCTCGAACTCCATACGCTCCACAAAATTGTAGTTTACCCCGTTTTCCTCGCCCACACGGGGGGCGCGGGTGGTAAAGGAGACGGAAAAGTGGATGTCCTTCCGCTCACTCAGCAGCTCGGAGATCACCGTGCTCTTGCCCACCCCCGAGGGACCGGACAGGACGATCAGTTGACCCTTTTGTTTCTTTTTTGCTCCGATCATTCTTCCATCTCCTCTTCCGCGCCCGCGGATTCCTTGCCGCCCAGCCGCCCGGCCACCGACGCGGGCTGGATGGCGGACAGGACGATGTGGCCGCTGTCCATGATCAGCACCGCCCTCGTCTTGCGGCCAAAGCTGGCGTCGATCAGCGTGCCCCGCTCCCGGGCCTCCTGCACCATGCGCTTGATGGGCGCGGAGTCGGGGCTGACAACGGCCACCAGCCGGTTGGCGGAGACCATGTTGCCAAAGCCTATGTTGATCAGTTTCACAGCACTTCACCGCCCTTATTCGATATTCTGGACCTGCTCCCGGATCTTTTCGATCTCCGCCTTCATGTCCACGACCATGCGGGAGATGTCGATGTCATTGCACTTGGAGCCGATGGTGTTGGTCTCCCGGTTGAACTCCTGGATCAGAAAGTCCAGCTTGCGGCCGGTGGCACCGCCCTTGGCCAGCATATCCCGAAGCTGCTCCAGGTGGCTGCGCAGGCGCACCGTCTCCTCGTCCACCGCCACCTTGTCGGCAAAGATCGCCGCCTCGGTCAGGATGCGGCTTTCATCCAACTGTACGTTGGCCAGCACCTCCTGCATCTTGCTCTCCAGCCGGGCGCGGTATTCAGCCACGGTCTGAGGGGAGCGCTCCTCCACCTTGGCCGTATAGGCTTCGATGGTGTCCGCCCGGCTGAGGATGTCGGCCGCCAGCTTCTCCCCTTCCCGGGTGCGCATCCGGTCAAAGTCCTCCAGCGCCAGGTCCAGCACGGCGCAGATATCGGCCGCCGCCTCTTCCAGGTCCTCTTCCTTCTTTTCCACCGTCAGCACATCGGGGAACCGGGCCAGATCGGCAGCGCAGCAATTGCCTTTCAGCATACCGCCGCCCAGTTCGTATAGCTGCCGCAGAGCGGCGATGTAATTCTTCGCCAGCTCTTCATTCACCGTCACCGACAGCGCTTCGCCCTCGGTCTGCACAATGTTGACGAACACGTCCACCTTGCCCCGGGAAATGACCTGGCCCACCCGGGTCTTGATGGCATCCTCAGCGAAGATGTAGGCCCGTGGCAGCTTGATGCTGCAGTCCAGGTAGCGGTTGTTGACCGACCGCACCTCGACGGTGATCTTTCGGCCATTCCGGGCGGCCTCCCCCCGGCCGTAGCCGGTCATGCTTTTAATCAAACAGGTCATTCCTTCCATCGGTTATCGCCGATTCCGCGCCGCCCCGCGTATCCGGGCGGCATAGAAGCCGGCCAATTTGCTGAACCCGTAATCATAGACCAGGAACGCGGCGTTGCCCGCCAAGTAGATGGGCAGCGTGCTTTGCAGCAGCTCAGGCAGCAGCGGGAACAGCAGGGTGGAAAATCCAAACCAGACAATGGTCAGCACCACATTGAAGAACGCCAGCTTCAGCAGCAGCTCCAGGGGCAGCCTGCGCAGGCGCTCGATGGCGCTTTTGACCATGGGGTACAGGCCGAACAGGATCACATACAGCAGGGCGCAGCCCTTGTCGGGCAGCAGCAGAAGCCCCAGCAGCCCCGCCGCGCCATAACAGAGAAAGCCGGTGGCCAGGCCGCCGGAGATCACCCCCGCCGCCGGGACCAGCCCCGCCACGGCCACCATGCCGATGCGCCCCGTGGGCAGCAGCGTCGCGCTGAAGAGCAGCAGCAGGGACAGCGCCGCCAGTACGCCGCCCAGGGCAACGCGGGACGCGCCCCTGGAAAATCGTTGTCTCCTCATCCCGTCAGCGCCCACAGCCGCCGCACAGGCAGTTCATACACATCATCGTGGTACAGCAGTCCAGAGCGTCCATACCGGCGCCGCCATACCCCGCAGGGCGGTAAGCGTTTCCGCCCTGCTGCATCATGGCGTACGCCTGCCGGTATTCCATGTTGTTGGGTTCCATATTGACGGCGATCTGGTAATTCTGCATGGCCTCGTCCAGCCAGCCCCGGCGGTAAGCCACGCTGCCTGCCAGGAAGTACCACTCCGCCGTGCGGGTGTTGGTGCCGCGCAGCAACTGCTCCGCCTGATCCAAGTTCCCGCCGTTGATCAGATTGCGCACCCGGGCAAACGCGGGGTCGCCGCTCTGGCTCTGCTGGCGGTAGGCGCTCTGGTATCCGGCGCTTCCGGAGGAGGTATATCCCCCCGAACCGCCGCCGCTGCGCATTTTGGTCACGGCGTCGTAGGCCTCGTTGATCTCCTTCATCTTTTCCTCCGCCAGATCGGCCAGAGGATTGTTCTGATAGTTGTCGGGGTGGTATTTGCGGGCCAGCTCCCGATAGGCGCGCTTGACTTCGTCATCACTGGCGTCGGGCTTTACTCCCAACACCTGATACGGATCGTTCATCAATTCATTCTCCTATGTTTTTTCGGTTTCGCCTCCAGCGTCCGGTAAACACCAGTTCCTCGACCGCGGGCAGGCCCAGATACAAAATATTGGAAAGGATCCCATCCCACCGCTCCGCCTTGGCCAGCTCATACGCGCTGGCCGCCAGGCTCCGGGAGTGGCGCAGCGTCAGGCGGATATCCTGAATATGCTCCTCCGGTCGTCCCTGGCAGCGGGCGCTGACCGGATTGTAGCCCCCGGACCGCCGGTCGCTCTCCAGGTCGTCCCAGGCGTCGATCAGATAGATCCAGCGCCCCACATGGTAGAGCATCTGGCCCAGGGCGCGGTCTCTGGCGGCGTCCCCGGTTTCGGGCGCGGCCGCCTGCAGGATCCGGGCGAAGGTGTCCGCCGGGCGGTCCAGGGAGGGGCAGCGCTCCTCCTCCAGGACGTGCAGCTCGTCCAGGCATTCCGTGACCCTTCGGTCGAACTCCGGGCGGGCCTCAGCCGCCCGCCGGTACGCCCGTTTCAGGAAACAGGCGGCGATCCGCGCGGGCAGTCCCCGAAAAAAGCCATGGTCGGCCACGTCGTCCCGCAGCTTCTGATAGCTCAGGATCATGCTTTCGTCCGCCGCCAGCTCCAGAGAGGGCATCGCCCGGCACATTTTCCGCCTGCGGAATGGGTGGGCCGGGCAGCGCCCCGGCAAGACCTGGCAGCCGTCCGCTCCCCCGGTCAGGGCCATAGACAGAAAGGTAAAGTCATAGTTCAGGGTCAAGCGGGCGAGAAAGCCGTGCCGCTTTCCCATGGTGCGGCACAGGCCGCAATAGACGGCCTTGTATTCCTCCAGTTCCCGCACCCGCAGCTCCGGCGTCAGCGGTCTTACATATCCGAACAAGACTTCAGGACCTCCACAATGCGGAACTGGACCGGGCGGGCGGCGCGCACACGGCGGTCGATCCAAAAGTTGGCCGCGAAGCCCGCCAGCATACAGGCCAGCCCCACCGCGAAGCCTGCGGATTCCCCCAGGCCCAGCGGCCCGGTCGCCACCAGATAACCCGCGAACAGCAACAGAAACGGGACCAGATAGAGGGCGACCGCCATGCCGAGCACCCGGCGGCTTTCACTTTCCACCTGCACAACGTCCCCCGGACGGGCGCCCAGCGTATTGTCCGCCATGGCGGTCACCCGGGCGGCGCTCTCCAGTCTGCAGCCGCCGCAGCTTTCGCAGCTATGCCCGCAGGCCGACTGCCGCCGGACCAGGACCTCGGCCTGATCGGCTCCCACCAGGCGCTTGACTGTGGCGATTTGCGTCATCGCTTCCGCTCCTTATTTGGAAATATCCACTACGATTTTATAGTCGCTGCCGACCACGCCTACATCGCTGGTCACGTCCAGATATATCTCGACGGGCACGGTGTAACGTCCGACGGAGTTTCCGATCTCGCTCAGGTCGGCCACCACCCGCAGGTTGTGGTCAAGGACCAGGTCGATGGCCTCCTCCGAGCCGCGCACCAGCACCTGCACACTCTGGGTCACCGCCTGCGCCTCAAGTCCGTCCGGTTTGCCGGTCAGTTCGATCCGGTCCGCCTCCAGCACCTTGGTGGCAAGGCCGCTGATGGTCACGGTCACGGTGGCCTTTGTCACTCCGCTGATATTCGTCAGCGTGGAATCCAGGGGTATGTCAAACTCAAAGGTGCCGCTTCCGATCACATTGGCCAACTTGATCTCGCCCAGCAGGATCTCATTCAAAGCCTCCAGGTCATTCTTCTCCCCCGAAACTGTGATCTCCGCCGGTTCGATTTCGCATTTTACATAATCCTTTATTTTGTCGCTGGTAATTCCGCCGCCCGGGATCAGCTTGACCGCCAAAGGCACATCCGCGGTCTGCAGCACGGGCAGGGTCACCAAAACCGTATCCATTGAGCACTGGACGTCCAGACCGCTCAGTTCCTCGCCCTTGAAGCCGATCAGGGTGAAACCCATCTCTTCTTCGAGGGTGGAGCTCAGGTTCTCCCCTTCCACGGTGACTTCCGCGTGGGACACCTGGTTGACGTCGCTTTCCATCCCCGTGATCTCGATTGTTCCGGGGCGGATCGTAAACTCGGCCGAATCGAGCAGGTATCCATCGGCCGGCGTCGCGTTCACATTCCCCTTTACTTCGATCGTCTTGCTGATTCGGCGGGATACCGTAAAGTCTATGTTCTGGGGATACCGGTTGGTCACCGACACGCTGTTGGTATAGCCGAACGGCAAGGTATAGTTATAGGCCATCCGCTGCTCCCCCGGCGTCGTGATCTTGCTGACGTCGATGGTCAGAGAGATGCTTTCCTTCACCTGCGCCAGCTTGACCAATGTGCTCCACGGGCCGGTCACGGTCAAAGTAACGGTCTGTTCCCGGCCGCTGGAGATCATCAGTCCATTCTCCTCCAGCACGTCCTCGTTCAGGAAGGTGATCGGGATCCCCGAGATGGACATTTCCTCGTTGCGGTTCTCCACCGAAGCCACGTAAAACCAAAGGCCGATGGCAATGGCAATGGCCAAAAGGGCATACAGCAACTTGCTGTCAAGAATCTTTTTGCCCATTTGCCTTGTCTCCTTTTTTGGATTTGAATTTCAACAAATTGCCCAGCCCGTTCAGCAGGTCATGAGAAGTTTTGGGCGACTCCTCCGGCAGCAGCTCCTTGCGCAGCAGGCGTTCCAGCGTCTCAGGCGCCAGATGGCGCTTGAGCATCCCGCCGATCGCAACCGAAATGGAGCCGGTCTCCTCCGAGACGATGGCGATCACCGCGTCGGAGTTCTCGCTCATGCCGATGCCCGCCCGGTGACGCATGCCCAGGTCACGGGACAGGTTCACGTTGGTGGACAGGGGCAGCATACAGCCGGCGCCCGCCACCCGGCCGCCGCGCACGATGACAGCGCCGTCATGCATGGGCGCTTTGTTCCAGAACAGGTTCTTCAACAGCTCGGCGGAGGCGGTCGCATCGATCACCGTGCCGCTCTTGAGCACGTCGTCCAGCAGGGTCTTGCGCTCGAACACCATCAGGGCGCCCACCTTGTCCTTGGAAAAGGTGGTATAGGCGGCCACGGTCTGAATAATGGCGTTCTCCATCTCCTCCGGGGCCTCTTCCCGGGTGAAGACGCCCTTGATTTTTCCGCTTCCCATCTGCTCCAGCACGCGCCGCAGCTCGGGCTGGAAGATGATGATCAGGGCGATCAGGCCAAGCTCCACCGCGCGGCTGAGAATAAAGCTGATCATGTTCAGTTTAAAGACGGTGGCAATGCCCAGAGCCACCAGGATGATCACGATGGCCTTGGCCACCTGACCGGAGCGGCTGCGGCGGATAAGCAGCAGAACGCGATAAACCACATAGGCCATGATCGCGATGTCCACAAAGTCGGAGATCTTCATGAACTTAATATAGCCCAGTCCGGTCTGCAGCACCTGGAGAATCCGTTCCAACGTTCCTCGCTCCCCTCTTCCATCCGGTAAGCGCAAAATGCTCATTTGGTAATTATACCGTATTCCTATAAAAATGGCAAGAGAAGGAGCTGTGAAAAAAAGTGAAAAAAGCGTGAATTTTCGCCCGTTTTCCGTCCTTGGCACAGCAAGGGGGCCCGCCGCAGGCGCGCCCCCTTGTTTTCTTTTCCGACGCGGGTCCCCGCGCCTTACTCCGCGGCCTCTTCGGCCAGTTTTTCCCGCAGGATGACCTCCCGCATGACGCCGCCCGCGCCCCCGTCCAGCATGGAGCGGCGGACCCGGCTGATGGTGGCGCTGCTGGCGCCGGTCTTTTCCAGAATGTCCAGATAGACCATTCCCTGCTGCAGATAGATCGCCACATCAAAGCGCTGCTCCATGGCCTTTAACTCCGCCGGTGTGCAGAGATCCTCAAAAAATCTGCGGCACTCTTCCGGAGATTTCAGCTTCATGATCGTCTCAAAAAGCGTCATATTACGCATTGCTCCCTCTGCCTTTGCCATGTTGTTCTCCTTTCGCCCGCGGCTCAGCCGATTTACTAAGACCATATTAACACATTAAAGCGTAAAAGGTAAACAGCAAATTTTATTTTTTATCGGAAAACCGCTTACGCTTCTGCCGGAGCTGCTTGAAGGCCCTGCAGACGCGGCGCAAAGGCAGATGCTCCCAATTTATTCCTGCGAAAGCTCGTCTGTCAGGCGCAGAATCTCGGGCGCCAGCTTCTCGCGCCGTTTCTTGGTGATATGTGCATACAGCGGATAGGCTGCCGCAATGCCCGCAATACCGATCACACCGATTACAATACCGGGAATAAACATGGCGCCCATCCAAACCATGGTACAGCACATTCCAATGCCAAAAAGGAGCACGCTGACGACGCCTATGCTGATGGCGGCAACCATACCGGGCTTTGTCGCGCTGGCGTCCAGCCGGCGCAGCCGGTCCATTTTACTTTCCTCCTTGGGAATATACTTTTCCCGAATCCGCTCGATCTCCTCCTGCTGCTTAGAGGAATAGGTATAATGGAAAATATCTTTACCCTCATTCATAATTCTGGCCTCCTATGGGAATTGTTTCCCCACATCGTTGATTTGTAATTGCCTGGTTGACCGGACGATCATATAAACTGCCATGCCCAGCACAAACACGCAGACCGCGAAACCCGTGACCGCCGTCATGATCCGGCGTAACGTCGGGTCGTCAGAACCGCCGAACCGGGAGAGCATCGCCGTCTCCAGGGACAGCATGGACACCAGCGCCGCCGTCAGGTTCACGGCCTTTGCGGCGGACAGGACGGGACTGTTATACCTGCGAAACCTGATTACATGGATCACCGCTGAGATCGTAACATAAAAAGCATACATGGCCATGACGTAAATAAGATATCCGGGGTAGGTAAATCCCCTGTTCTGCACGACTACCAGCGCCACAATACCGGACAGCGCCAGATTCATCACCAACAGAAGCACGGCACACAGGCGGTACCGCCTCAGCTCGGAGCGATACTCCTGCCCGATGGGCTTTTTCCGCACATGATGCAGCAGCAAAAAGCGCATGGAGGACAGGCACATATAGTAGACTGCCAGCGCGCCGAACCATACGGAGCGGTAGCAGACGCCGGCAAACAGCTTCATGGCCACATACAGCAAATTGATCAGCAGCCCGCGGTACAGGGCAATTTCGGAGCGGAACTTCACATCGCTGAAGTAACGCTCTCCCACCGGGATGCTGCGTATCTTTTTGATCAGGAACAGGTTGTCCACACCTTGCCGCAATGCTCGGGCCACCCCGGATATTCCCGTGACCGTAATAATCATCGCGTAGGCGGACAGTACATAGGCGATATAAGACAGGACAGACGGCCCCGCTCCCGTTCCGAGCATCACAAAAACAAAGACGAAAGAAGGGACCGCGATCAGGACCGTTGGAAGCGGCGGCAGGAAGAATACTTTTTTCAAGACTTTTTTAACCCACTCCACCTGTTTTTCTCCTCAGCATAACCGTAAACGTACTTCCTTTTCCAACTTCACTCGCCACGGAAATATCCCCGCCGATAATATCGATCACCCGCTTCACCAGGGCAAGGCCCAGGCCGTTTCCTTTTGTGGCATGGGAGGTATCCCCCTGATAGAATTTTTCAAAGATATGCTCCCCCACCTCCGGGCTGATCCCGCAGCCGGTGTCGGAGATCCTGACTACGGCAGAGTCTCCCGCCGTCTCCAGAGTCAGGAAAACCGCTCCCCCAGTCTCGGTAAACTTGATCGCGTTGGAAAACAGGTTGTTCCAAACCAGGGACAGCAGCTCGGGGTCCGCCATGACCTGGACATTCTCTTCGATCGCGGTATTGATCTCTAGATTTTTCTTCTCCCACTCATCCTCAAAAGCAAGCAGGCATTCGCACAACTGCTCCCCCAGGTCGTAAGCCCGCACCGCGGGATAGATCCTCTGGTTTTCCAGCTTATTCAGCTTCAAAATGTTGGTGACCATATTGGCAAGGCCCCGGGAGGCGTCCGTGATCGCTTTGGCGTACTCCAGCCGCTTTTCCTCCGGCAAATCGGGCTGTTGAAGCATCGTGGCGTAATTTTGCATCACCGCCAGCGGCGTCTTCAGTTCGTGGGATACGTTGGCAATAAAATCGCTTCGCAGCGTCTCCATCCCGGACAGCTCCTCTGCCATACGGTTGAAATAGTCGATGATCACATCGAACCCGTCCATACGGTCCGCGCTGTGGATGGGACAGATCCGGGCGTTCAAGTCCCCCTGCATGATTCGCTCCGCGGCCTCCACGATGCGCTTGACCGGCCGTTCCACCGAAAATTTCCGTCGGATGCCGTCGATCACGGTAAACAGCAGACTGAGCAGCAGTATGTTGGCAAAGGTGGCCTTGGCGGCCCACGCAATGCCCTCCTCCGTCAAAACAAGGTCCATGCTCTTCGTCATGGCGTCCAGAAACAGAAGCATACAGCAGGAGGTAACGAAGGCGATCAGAAGGAACAGGGTCAGGTACCGCTGAACCGAGGACCACACCCGCCAAACCCGCTGCTCCGGGCTCTTCCCGATCATTTCAGCACCGCCTTATATCCCAGGCCGTGCACGGTGACGATCTCAAAATCCACGCACCGGGAGAATTTGTTTCTCAGCTTGGTCATATACACATCCACCGTGCGAAGCCCGGAGGAAGAATCCTCCTCCCAGAACTCATCCATCAGTTGAGAGCGGGTAAAGGTCTTCTTCGGATAGGAAAGCAGCTTGTACAGCAGGTTAAATTCCCGGACGGTCAGGGGAACTTCTTCTTCATTCAGGTACGCGGTGTGCTCGTCCGCGTCCAGTCTCAGCGCTCCGATCTCCAGCTTGCGGCTGCTGGCGATTTTCGCACGGCGCAGCAAAGCCCCGATGCGCAGCAGCAGCTCGTCCAGGTCGATCGGTTTGACCATATAATCGTCGATCCCCGCCTGAAAGCCCCGCTGCTTGGCCGCAAAGTCATCCCTGGCCGTCATGAACAGAATGGGGACCTCCTGGTTCTGCTCCCGGATCGTCCGCGCGAATTCAAACCCGTCGGTCCCGGGCATCATGATATCGGAAAGGATCAGGTCAAACAGGGTGCCGCCGTACATGGCATCGTAGGCCTCGGCGGCGCTGAGACAGCCCACAGTCTCGTATCCGTTTTGATTCAAATAAGAACAGACCGCACGGTTCAGTTCCCGGTCGTCCTCCACGACCAACAGCTTGAACATACCACGTGCCTCCCTATGTGTTTTTTAGTATTATACCATAGAGATGTTAAAGTTTTGTTTCTGTTTTTGATTTTAAAGAAAGATCCGGGAAAATCAGGAAAGGCGGCGTCTTTCCACCGCCGTCTTTCCTCTGATCTCTTCTGTTCAGTTCCGCTTACCGGCGGCCTCCCGGGCGGCCTGCTCTTCCGCCAGGCGCTTTTTCGCGTCCTCCACCGATTCGCCGTCACGGGTCAGAAATCGGTCCACGAATTTGTCGGTCATCCTGGTAAAACCGCCGACCACGCCGTCCTCCATCTTTTTGTAGCCGTCGACCACGCCGTTCTCAATTTTCCGGTAACCGCTGACCACGCTCTCCGCGATTTTTTCATTTGCCCGGACCAGTTTGGATTTTTCCAAAGGATCGCCCTCCTAAAAATTTCTTTGATGGATCATACCGGCAACAATTGCCGCAACGCTGACAAGAGCGGCTGCGCCGACCGCAAAAACAGCAAATACCTTCATCCTGACCTCCTTATTTCAGACCCTTGATCACGGGGATCAGGCAGAGCAGCAGGATAATGCCGACCACGCCGGTCACGACGCCGGGGATCATCATCTCCCACACCATGACCATGCACATGCCCACGCCGAAGACCACCGCGCCGAGAACGCCCAGGAGGGTCGTACCGATGGCCCTGCCGTTGAACACGATGGCGGGCTTTCCGTCCATCTTGCGGCGGACCAGCACCATGGCCAGCAGCACGACCGCACCGATCACGCCGATCACGATCCCCTGCGTCATCGCTTCCCACTCCGGCAGAAGCGCCATACACATCCCGAGGGCGAACAGGATGCCGCCGACGGCGCTCATGATCAGGGTCACAAAGTCTTTCTTTTTCATTCTTTCTTACCTCCAAAAATCTTTTTACGGCTTGCTTTCTGACCGTAGTTTACATCTCCCTTGTTTTTAAAATGATGACGAAATGTTTGCAAATTATTAAATCGCCCGTTGGAAGGCAGAAAACAGGAAGAGCAGTCAAGGACTTTTTCTCCTTGACCGCTCTTCCCGATCATCCAAACCGCATATTACAGGCTCAAAAGGTATTGACCGTACAGCGTGGTGCGCATCCCCTCGCCCACAGCGTCCTTCTGTTCCTTGGTGATAAACCCCTTGCGCCAGGCGGTCTCCTCGATGCAGGCGATATAGCGCCCCGTCTTCTCCTGGATCCCCTTGATGGCCGTGGCCGCTACCAGCAGGCTCTCCGCCGTGCCCGCGTCAAACCAACTGAACTCCCGGTCCAGCAGGGCCACCTTCAACTGCCCCCGGCGCATATATTCAATGTTCACATCGGTGATCTCCAGTTCGCCCCGGGCGGAGGGCTTCAGCCCCCTGGCGATCTCGCTGGCCTGATGGTCATAAAAATACAGGCCGGGCACAATATAGTTGGACTTGGGTCGGCTGGGCTTTTCCTCCAGGCTGAGTACGTTGCCCTCTCCGTCAAACTCCACCACGCCGAAGGGCCGGGGGTCGTCCACATAATAGCCGAAAATGGTGGCCCCATCCTCCTGCTCAATGGCCCGCGCCAGGCTCTCCCCGAACTTGGGCGAGAAGAAAATATTGTCCCCCAACACCAGACAGACCCGGTCGCCGTCCAGGAAGCGCTCCCCCAGGATCAGCGCGTCGGCGATCCCCCGGGCCACGGGCTGCTCCATGTAGGAGATACGCGCGCCCAGCGCGCCGCCATCCCCCAGCAGGCGGCGGAATGCTTCCGTCTCCCCGTTGGGCGGAGTCAAGATCAGGATATCCCGGATCCCCGCTTGGAGCAGCACATCCAGGGGATAGTAGATCATGGGCTTATCGTAGATCGGCAGCAGCGGCTTGCACACCGGATAGGTCATGGGATACAGACGGGTCCCCTTACCCGCCGCCAGAATGATTCCTTTCATATTGACGCCCCTCCATTGCGGCCCTTTTTGTTCTAGTCTACCACGTTTGTCCCTCAAATGCAATCAGTGAAGGAAGGATTTTCCTTTGAAAAAGGTTTGACATATACTGCGCCATATGTTACAATTTGGTTACAACTTTGAGCTGTTTTTTGTAACCTCTTGACGAGAAGTTACAAAAATTTTGAAACACCAGGAGGTTTTATCATGGCTGACAAGAACATTCCTCTGGAATATAAGGGGCACCCCCTCCGCCGGAAGGACAATCTGATCTACTACGGCAGCATGGCCGAGAAATATATCATCATGCTCCAGGTCATGGACAACAAAAAGGTGGACGATCTGGACGTGGCCACCAAGGTGGCCGTCCAGCTCCAGTTGACCGACCCCGACCTGAAATCCCGCGACCGGGTGGTCAAAAAGACCGAGAAGGACAGCCTTTACGCCGCCATGGACGTGGCCGCTGTCTGGCTGGAGCGGGCGCTGGCCGGTAAATAACATGCTTCAACACAAAAGATATTTTTTCGGGAGGGTCATACCCATGGGTCATTCCGCTCGCTTTCTCCGCACCGCGCTGACCGCCGGACTGCTCTGCGTCAGTCTCGCGGCAAATGCCTCCGCCCTGACTTACGGCGTGGGCACCGTCACCGGCGATTCCCTCCGCCTGCGTGCCAGCGCGGGTACCAGCGCCTCTGTCTTGACCACCGCCGCCAAGGGCACCGAGGTGGTCGTGCTGGAAAACCAGGTCAGCGGATGGTATAAGGTCGCCCTGCAGGGCAGCGTGGGTTACATGTCCGCCGACTACCTGTCCGTCGCCACCGAGGCCGAGGCCGATCTGGGCACCGGCACCCTGAACACCGACGGCGACTCCCTGAACCTGCGCTCCGGTCCCGGCACCGGCTACAGCACGCTGGCCTCCATCCCCGCCAGCGCCACCCTGACCATCACCGGCCTGAAAAACGGCTGGTACATGACCTCTTACAACGGTGTGACGGGCTATGTCAGCAGTGATTACGTGACCCTTTCCGACGCCGCCGGCTCCACCGCGTCCGGCACGGATCTGGGCATCGGCACCCTGAATACCGATGGCTCCTCCCTGAACCTGCGCTCCGGTCCCGGCACCGGCTATGAGAAGCTGGCCTCCATCCCCGCCAGCGCTGTCCTGACCATCACCGGCAGCGAAAACGGCTGGTACAAGACCACCTACAACGGCGTGACCGGCTATGTCAGCAGTGATTACGTGGTGCTCTCCACCGATCCCGTTGCGTCCAATTCGGATCTGGGCGCACAGATCGTAGCCTACGCCAAGCAGTTTATGGGCTGCTCCTATGTGTACGGTGCCTCCGGCCCCAGCTCCTTCGACTGCTCGGGCTTTACTTCCTATGTGTACAAGCATTTCGGTTATACTCTGAACCGTTCCGCCGCCGGCCAGTACAGCAACGGCACGGTCATTGACCAGAGCCAGCTTCAGCCGGGCGACCTGCTTGTCTGGCGGGCCTATGGCTCCTCCAAGACCGCCACCCATGTGGGCATCTACATCGGCAACAACCAGTACATCCACGCCTCCAGCACCGGCGGCCGCGTCATGATCAACGATATGAATTACGCTGCCAGCTCCCGCTACCTCGTCGGTGTGCGCCGCATTATCTGACCCATACATAGAAAAACCTCCTGTTCCCAATGGGAACAGGAGGTTTTTTGCTCTTTACTCTTCCTCGCTGTGCGTGTCGGTCTCTTCAGCAGGAGCCTCCGGTTCCACATCGGGGATCTCCTCGTCCTGGATGTTGCCGGCCGCCTTGATATCGGCGATCTTCTGCTTGTTGTACTCGATCTTCTCCTTGGAGGCGGTGATCTTCTCACACAGAGCGACGTAGGGGGCCTCGGGGGCCATGGCGCGCTCAGCATAGTACAGCTTGCCGATCTCCGTATATGCCTTGCGGATGGCGTCTTCCTCCGCGGCGTTGTTCACCTTCAGCTTGGTGATCTCAGCGATCTCCCGTGCCTTGGCCGCGCCCGCCTGCGCCAGGTCGGTCACACGTCCCATGATATCTTCAAATGCCATAATAAAAACCTCCCAAAATAGTGATGGGTCTCTTAACTGCCCCTATTCTATTCCATTTTACAGGCCGACGCAAGGGAATACATTCGAATTTAACAAAATATTAACCAATTCTAAAGAAACGACAGGCGCGCACGGCATTTTTCGGGCTGTTTATTCCGCCAGGACAGAAATCAGCGTCCGCATCTCCTCGTCCGTGCCGATGGTGATGCGCAGCCAGTCGCAGATCTCGGGAATGTCCCACCGACGCACCAGGATCCCTTCCTGCCGCAGGTGGTCAAAGATCTCCTTCCCCGGCCGGCCGGGGTGGCGGGCAAACAGGAAATTGGTCCGGGACGGGCAGACGGTGAAGCCCAGCCGCTCCAGTTTCTCCGCCGTCCAAGCGCGGGTGTTCATGACCTTTTGGCGGGTCCGGTCAAAGTACTCCCGGTCGGCCAGGGCCGCCGCCGCGCCCGCCTGGGCCACCCGGTCCACCGTGTAGGAGTTGATGGAATCGCGCACACAGCGCAGGGCCTGGATCAGGTTCTCCTGTCCCAGGGCAAAGCCCACCCGCAGCCCGGCCAGGGAGCGGGATTTGGACAAGGTCTGCGCCACCACCAGATTGGGGTAGCGGTCGATCAGCCCCACGGCGCTCTGAGCGCCGAAGTCCACATAGGCCTCGTCCACCACGACCACCACGTCCGGGTTGGCCTGCAGCAGCTTCTCCACCACGTCCAGCTCCACGGCGATGCCCGTGGGGGCGTTGGGATTGGCCAGCACCACGCCGCCGTTATTGCCGCACAGCAGCTCCACCGGATCGGAGAAGTCCGGGTTCATGGGCACCTCCCGCCGGTCCAGGCCGAAATAATCGGTGTAGACCGGGTAAAAGCTGTAGGTGATCTTGGGGAAGACCACCGGACGGCCGGGGTCAAAAAAAGCCTGAAAACAGAAGGCCAGGATCTCATCGGAGCCGTTGCCGCAGAACACCTGCTCCGGTTTGACTCCCCAGCACTCCGCCGCCGCCGCGCGCAGTTGAGTGCACTCGGGGTCGGGATACAGGCGCAGGTCTCCGCCGACCGCCTCCCCCATGGCCTGCAGCGCCAGGGGCGAGGGCGGATAGGGGTTTTCATTGGTGTTCAGCTTGATAAACTTCCGGTCCCGGGGCTGCTCCCCCGGCGTATAGGGCACGATATCCCGGATGCGCCCGCTCCAAAATTCCTTCATTCGTTTCCCTCGGTTCTCACAATTTTTTTAATGGCCTTTTCCGCCTTGGCCCGGGGCAGCATCAACTCATGGCCGCACCCCTGGCACCGGAGCCGGAAATCCATACCTACCCGCAGCACCCGCCAGGATCTGCTGCCGCAGGGGTGGGCTTTTTTCAGTTCCAGCACATCGCCCACACGCACGTCCATTCTGATCTCCCCTTTCTTTTGCCTCATTATATCCCCTGTTCCTTTTCCTGTCAATTCCCGGCGGTTGACCGCATATATTTGCCTGTCTGGATCTATCAAATCGCAGGAAAGGACTGGTTCACTTGAACAACCGTTTTCTGCCCGAGGGGCGATTGCTCTATACACCGGAAAATCAAAAGGCGTGCGCATCCCGCCGCACCCTGCTGCAGGCCATGGGCGCGGGCAGTATTCTGGAGGGGCGCGCCCTTTTGTGCGGCACGGATCACGCCCTGGTGGTGCAGGTGGGGGAATTCACCGGCTCCATCCCCCGGGAGGAGGCCGCCATTGGAATTGCGGAGGGGACCACCCGTGACATCGCCATTCTGTCCCGGGTCGGCAAACCGGTTTGCTTTACCATTGAGGCGGTAGAAGGTCCGGAGGCGTCCCCCACTCTGCTTCTCTCCCGCCGCCGGGCACAGGTCCTCGCCCTGCGGCACATGCTGGCCGCCTGGAAGCCCGGGCTGATCATCCCCGCCACCGTCACCCACCTGGAGTCCTTCGGCGCTTTCGTGGATATCGGCTGCGGCGTTCCCTCCATGATCAGCATTGAAAATCTTTCCGTCTCCCGGATCCCCCACCCCGGCTGCCGCCTGGCGCCGGGGCAGAAAATTTTTGCCCTGGTCACAGGGGTGAACCAGGAGCTTGGCCGGATCAACCTGTCCCACAAGGAGTTGCTGGGCACCTGGGCGGAGAACGCCGCCAGCCTGTCCCCCGGCATGACCGTGCCCGGCTATGTACGCAGCATCAAGGAGTACGGCGCGTTCATCGAGCTGTTCCCCAACCTGTCCGGGCTGTCCGAGCCGAAGGAGGGGCTGGAAGAGGGCGACCGGGTATCCGTGTACATCAAGTCCATCCTCCCGGAGCGGCGCAAGATCAAGCTGCGCGTCCTGGAGCGTCTGCCCCGGGAGGAGTTTCCCGCCCCTCTGCCCTATTTCCACAGGGAGGGAACGCTGGAGGATTGGCAATATACGACCTGATATGGTATACTTATTTTACAAAAGACAGGAAGGGCGGTGGCTTTTTCCATGGAACTGTACTGCTTCTCCCCCACCGGAAACAGCCGGCGGGCGGCGGATGCCGCCCGGCGTGTGTGCGGGGACGCGCCCCTGTTTCTGGCGGTCTTTCCCGTCCACGCCCAAACGCTTCCCGAATTGGTGCGCGCCCAGCTCAAAGCGCTGCCCCCCATGACCGGCCCCGCCTGCATCCTGTGCACCTACGGCGGGATCAGCGCGGGCAGCGCCCTGGCCGACGCAGCCCGGATCCTGACCGCTAAGGGTCTGCGCGTCGTTGCCGCCGCCGAGCTGCCCGACCGGCACAGCTATGACCGGGCGGACGGCAGTCTGATCGTCCCCCGGCGCTGGACTGAAGAGGAGCTGGCGGGATTTCTGACCCGCGCCGTCCAAAAGGCCGCGGACGGCGGCGGGCCTGTCCGGCCGCCCCGCAGGGTATCACCCGGGAAATATTTCCCCCAACGGCTGCTGGCCGTGCTGGGGAGCCGCTATTCTGCCGCCGATCCGGGCCTGTGCACCCGCTGCGGCGCCTGTGAGAAACGCTGTCCCACCGGGGCGGCCTTCGGAGATCCCAAGGCCTGCATCCGCTGCGCCGCCTGCGTGGACGTCTGCCCCGCAAAGGCGCGGGTGCTGCGCCTGCGCACTCCGATTACCCGCCGGTATTTACGGCACGGCGTCAGCCAAGCCAAGGAACCGGCTTTTTACTTATAAAACCGCCACTCATCTAAAAAATATAATAAAACGTCAAAAATGGCAAGGTATGCTTTTCCTGTACCTTGCCATTTCAAAATTATATCGGCGCTCTGCATGATTTTAAAGCGTGCGCAAAAGCGCCCGTTCTACCCGGTAAACGGAACAATCATTTACAGCCGTACCGCCCAATCGCCATAGTCAAATATGCCGCTGCCATGATGAAGTTTTCCGCTCTCTTTGAGCTGTCGAAACGCTTCCCGCATACGAACTATAATTTCCGGCTGTATATCCAGGGAATGATGCCCGGGAAAAACCCGTTTTACCGGAAGCTCCGCGACCTTTTCCAGGGACTCCAAATAGGCTTCCGGATCAGTAGACGGAAACCACGCCGTCAGCGTGTCCTTATAAATTAAATCACCGGTAAAAAGACAGCCTCGTTCCTCCTCCCAAAAACACATATGCCCCGGCGAGTGTCCCGGAGTATGCAGCACCTGTACAGACCTCCCGCCTAAATCAATCACTTCGCCACCGTGCAATACTTTTGCGGGGGTCCCCTGAAAGAGCACATAAGTGCTGATATCAAAGCCTTCTGGCAAATGACAGCGGTCAACTACATACTTTTGTATCATTTCGACCGGCTGCGGAAATCTTCCGTTCAGCCAGCCAAGCTCTGCCTCATGCGCATAGAAATTCGGATAATATTTATGACCGCCGATGTGGTCCCAATGAACATGCGTCGCAACCGCTGTCACAGGCTGATCCGTCAGCTTCGCAACGATCTCTGAAATATCACAGATACCCAACCCGGTGTCAATCAATAAACTATACCTGGACCCATTCAGAAGATAGCAATGTGTCTCTTCCCAATGGCGGTATTCACTGATGATATAAGTACTCTTATCAATTTCCTCTACGGTAAACCAGTCGTTCATCCGTTCCCGCTCCTGCGACAAATTTTCACTTTTGTTCTCTTTGTTCAGACAGAGCATACTCTCCTCGGGCAAGGGACAAACAAGCCAGCGCAGTTTTCCCGCACCCGTGCCGTGGCGGCTTGCTGTTTTACAAACGACTACTCCAACGCATCGGTCATGAGCTTGTGCTCCTCCGGCATGTCCTCGGTAAAGCCGGAGTGGACCTTCAATTCCCGGATGGCGGCATCGCGGTCCACCGAGCCGGCCGCCGAGGCGATGGACAGCTCAATGGCGGAGAAGGGGATCATGGCAGTCTCCATTGCCCGGAAGCGCATGAACTGGGACCACTCCTTGCACCGCTCAATGGAGCAGCTTGTGTGCAGGCCCTTGCCCGCCTCGGGGGCATCCACCCATCCGATCTCCCGGGTCAGCAGCTCCTTCACCCCGTCCCAGCAGTACACGCCGCCGGCGGCGGCGTCAAAGTCGATATGCACCAGGGAGGGCAGCCGCCCCGTCTTCCCCGCCCGGCGCACCGCCGCCCGGAAGGGGGCCAGAAATTCCGGCGCCTGCGCCAGGGAGGCGCAGGTGTTCTCCACCAGTTCGTTTTTGTAGCGAAACAGCTTGGTCACCGGGCTGCGCCCAAAGGCCAACTGGCGCACGGTCTGGTACAACTCCATCCCGCCCGGGCGGAAGGGCCTCCGCAGGGTGAGCACACGGCCCGCATTGTACCCCAGGCGCGCCGCCTTCTGCACCCACGGCTTGAAATAGAAGGCCGGGGCCATGCCGTTGTAGATCAGATTCTTGCACTGGGCCGGCTCGTTGCCCAGCACCAGATAGGGAATTTCCCACTCCGCCATCCGCTGAAAAAAGAGCACATAGGCCACACTGGGACAGATGCACACATTTTTTTGCAGCTCGTAGGTCTTGCGGTATATCTTTTTCAATTCCTCCTCCGGGGCGCGCTCCACGAAGAAGTCCACCTCGGGCAGCGCGGCCCGGGCGTGTTCGATGCTCTCCCGCGCCCAGGGGGATATGAAGGGCGTCTCCCAGGTGAAGGCCGCCACCCGCAGCCGCTGCTCCCGGGCCAGGTGGTACAGCAGCCAGGAGGAGTCCTTGCCCCCGGTGTAAAACACCGCCGCGTCATACTTGGCCGACGGGGTGGGCGGAATGCGCTCCAGCGTAGGCAGCACATTTTTCCGGTCCCGGTACTTCTCCCTTGTGGCGCACATGGGGCAAAGGCCGTCTCCGTTCAGCTCCAGGCCGGGGATCACATAGTCGTTGGCCGCGCAGTTCTTGCAATACCGCGCGTCGTCCGGCCCCTTGGGGGGCTTGCGGCGCGCGCTGACATCCACCACAACGCCCAGCCGCACCAGCCGGGACAGCCCCTGAAATTCCCCGATCGGGCGCACGCCGTCCAGGGCGGCCAGGTCGGCGGCCGTCCGTCTGCTCACGCGGATGGTGCGGCGGAAGGTGTTGGGCCCGGAGCGCAGACCGTAATAGGTCAAAGTGCGCCCTCCAGCCTCCAGCCGCCAGCGGCTCTGGAGCACGGGGATCATAGCTCCTCCCCCTTGATCTTTTCCCAGTAGGCTTTTGCGGCCTGTTCCGTCTTGTTCTCGCCGTAATGATAATAGACCCGGTCTTTGATTTCATCAGGCAGGTATTGCTGCTTCACCCAGCGGTTGGGGAAATCGTGGGGGTAGAGATAGCCCTGCTCCCGCTCCATACCGGAGGAATCGGCGTGGACATTCTGCAGATGGCGGGGGATGTCCCCCGTCTTCCCCGCGCGCACGTCGGCCAGGGCCTCGTCCAGAGCCAGGTGCCCGGTGTTGGACTTGGGCGCGGTGGCCATCAGCACCGCCGCGTCCCCCAGGGGAATGCGGGCCTCGGGCAGACCCAGCATGTTGGCCGCATCGATGCAGGCTTTGACGATGGGAATGATCTGCGGGTAGGCCAGGCCGATGTCCTCACAGGCGATGACCATCATTCGGCGGCAGGCGGAGATCATATCCCCCGCCTCCAGCAGCCGGGCCAGGTAGTGGCAGGCGGCATCCGGGTCGGAGCCGCGGATGGACTTTTGCAGGGCGGAGACGATATCATAGTGGGCGTCCCCATCCCGGTCATACCGCATGGCGGAGCGCTGGGCCGCCATTTGCGCGTCGTCCAGGGTGACAAGGAGCTTTCCTTGCTCCCTTCTGGCGGAGCTGAGAAGCAGCTCCACCGCATTCATAGCCTTGCGCACATCGCCCCCGCAGGCGGCGGCGATGTGGTCCCGGACCTCATCGGACACGTCCGCCTCCGCCCCCAGGCGTTCGGCCATCAGCCGAATGCCCCGGTCCACGGCGGGGCGCACCTGGTTGGGGGTAATCTGCTTGAACTCAAATACCGTGGAGCGGGAAAGCACCGCATTGTAGACGTAAAAATAGGGGTTCTCGGTGGTGGAGGCGATCAGGGTCACGTCCCCGCTTTCAATGACCTCCAGCAGAGACTGCTGCTGCTTTTTGTTGAAATACTGGATCTCGTCCAGATACAGCAAAATACCGTTGGGGGCCAGCATGGTACCCACGTCGGCGATCACATTTTTGATGTCGGACAGGGACGCGGTGGTGGCGTTGATCCGCCGCAGAGCGCGGCCCGACTGCTTGGCGATGATATTGGCTACCGTGGTCTTGCCCGTACCCGACGGGCCGTAAAAGACCAAGTTTGGGATATTTCCGGACTCGATAATACGGCGCAGCAGGCCGTCGGAGCCAAGAATGTGGCGCTGGCCCACCACCTCGTCCAGGGTGGAGGGCCGGATCTCGTCTGCCAAAGGCCGATATGTCATGGAGCACACCTCCGTTGAAAGTTTTATTTGGGATCGACCATTTCCCGGGCATGTCCCAGGTGGATCCCTATATGCCCGACGCCTAAGATCAGGGCGGCGGCGATCATCCAGACCACCTTTCCGTAGACGCCCAGCAGCAGAAAAGCCGCCACCGGCAGGGTGGCCAGAGGAACCGGGATGATCCCCAGACTCCCGTAAAAGCCAGCCCAGGTGCAGCCGGTCCGAAAATAGCGCAGCCAGCACACCTCATAGAGCACCATCAGGAGCGCCGACACGATCAGCCACAGGCTCCACAAGGAGAAGGCTCTCCAATTGAAGTCCGCAAAAACCAGGGCGCAGACCGTGACGCAGACCTCTCCCGCCCGCTCGACCGCCACCAGCGCCCGGCTTTCCCGCCGGGCCGCCCCGTCATACTCCGGCGGCTTGTGCCGCGTCCAAAGAATGTTCGGGAGAAAGAGCAGAAGCAGGTAGATCAGTCCTATATAAGAAAAACCGAAATGTCCCATCCTGATTCCTCCCTTCGTTTTTCATCTATTCTAACACATGTTCGATTGTTCGTAAAGAAAAAAATGCGCGCAAAAGGCCCCCGGAGAACTCCGGGGGCCTTGGCTCTGTTATTCGTAGAGAGGATATTTGTCGGTCAGCGCTTTGACCTCGGCGCGGATGGCGTCGGCCTTGGTTTCAAACTCGGTGGCGGTCTCCCACATGAGACGGCCGATAACCTTCATGTCCTCTTCCCGGAAGCCGCGGGTGGTGGCGGCGGGGGTACCCACCCGGATACCGGAGGTGACAAAGGGCTTTTCCGGGTCGTTGGGGATGGAGTTTTTATTGACGGTGATGTTCACCTCGTCCAGACGCTTTTCCATCTCCTTGCCGGTCAGCCCGGCGGGGCGCAGGTCCACCAGCATCAGGTGGTTGTCGGTGCCGCCCGAGACCAGGTCAAAGCCCTGCTCCATCAAGGTCTGGGCCAGCGCGGAGGCGTTTTTCACGATCTGCCGCTGATACTCCTTGAACTCGGGCTTCAGCGCCTCGCCGAAGGCCACCGCCTTACCGGCGATGACGTGCTCCAGCGGTCCGCCCTGGCTGCCGGGGAACACGGCGGAGTCGATCTTCTTGGCAAGCTCATCCTTGCAGAAGATCACGCCGCCCCGGGGACCGCGCAGGGTCTTGTGGGTGGTGGTGGACACCACGTCGGCGTAGGGGATGGGCGAGGGATGCAGACCCGCCGCCACCAGACCGGCGATGTGGGCCATGTCCACAAAGAAGTACGCGCCCACCTCATGGGCGATCTCGCCGATGGTCTTAAAGTCGATGACGCGGGGATAGGCGGAAGCGCCCGCCAGGATCATTTTCGGCTTGTGCTGCCTGGCCAGGTCGCGCAGTTGGTCATAGTCGATAAAGCCGTCGTCATTGACGCCGTAGGGAACGATATTGTAGTTTTTCCCGGAGAAATTCACCGGCGAGCCGTGGGTCAAATGGCCGCCGTGGGCCAGATTCATCCCCAGCACGGTGTCCCCCGTCCGGCACAGGGCCTGATACACCGCGTAGTTGGCGGAAGCGCCCGAGTGGGGCTGCACGTTGGCGTGCTCCGCGCCGAACAGCCGGCAGGCGCGCCTGCGGGCCAGGTCCTCCACCACGTCCACGCACTGACAGCCGCCGTAATACCGCTTGCCGGGATAGCCCTCCGCGTATTTGTTGGTCAGCACCGTGCCCACCGCCGCCAGCACGGCGGGGCTGACAAAGTTTTCCGAGGCGATCAGCTCGATGTTGCGGCGCTGCCGGTCATATTCCGCACGGACAGCCTCCCCCACCTCGGGGTCCAGACTGGCCAGAAAATCCATATTTTGTACTACCATATCGTTCGCTCCTTTGTTTTTGAGTGGCACACAAATGTCTTCCCTTATTATACCCGCTCCGCCCCCCTTTGGCAATTGTGGGAATGTGAAAAAGCAAGTCGCTTTTTTGTAGATTTTGTGTTATGATGGCAAAGAATGAGGTGAGCGCATGAAAACACAAGAAGAAGTCCGGGCGATCGTAGAAGCCCTGAAGGCGGACTATCCGGACAGCATTTGTTCCCTGAATTACCCCAAGCCCTATGAGTTGCTGTTCTCCGTCCGTCTGGCCGCCCAGTGCACCGACGAGCGGGTCAATCAGGTCACCCCCGCCCTGTTTGGCCGCTACCCCACTTTGGAGGCGCTGGCCGGGGCCGACGTGGCCGAGGTGGAGCAGTACATCCACTCCACCGGCTTTTTCCGGGCCAAGGCCCGGGACATCGTGGTCTCCTCCCGGATGCTGCTGGAGGAATTCGGCGGCAGGGTGCCCGACAACATGGACGACCTGCTGCGCCTGCCCGGCGTGGGCCGCAAGACGGCCAACCTGATCCTGGGCGACGTATACCACACCCCCGGCGTGGTGGTGGCCGACACCCACTGCATCCGCATCTCGGGCAAGCTGGGCCTGACCGACGGCACCAAGGACCCCGCCAAGGTGGAGGCGCAGCTTCGCCCCATCCTCCCCCCGGAGGAGTCCAACGACTTCTGCCACCGGCTGGTGCTCCATGGCCGTGCGGTGTGCATGGCGCGAAAGCCGGACTGCGCCAACTGCTCCCTGCGTCCCTGGTGCGACTTTTTCAACGGGCAAGCGAGGCGATGAATGTGAATGATATGATTGAGATCGTACCTCTCATCGGCATCAACATAGGTGATCAACATATCAACCTTTCCGCTTCTAAGGCAAGTGTGGAAGCCGTATTGGGAAAGCCCCATGAAACATGGAAGGATTCCTTTTATTACTTTCAAAACGAATTAAGAATCGACTTTGACGCGCAGGGTCTTGTTACATTTATTGAGTTTTTGGGCGGGGTCGACGGAACACTTCAGCCGCACATCTATGGGATCGAAGCATTTCAAGCGGACGCGGATGCGCTGTACGCCGTTCTCAAGGGAAAAAACAACGGGGACATCACCGACAGCGAAGGCGGATATTCTTACGCTTTTTTAAACCTCAATGTGGGCATTTGGCGGCAAAGGACACCGGAAAGCATTCAGGAAATGATCGCGGAAGCCGCAGCCGACGGCAACCCACTAAGCGAGGCCGATCTTGCCGATGAAACAAAGCTGGCCGCCCATTGGGCTGCGATCGGGATCGGCGTGAAAGATTATTATTGATCAGTCTTTGATAGCAACGCTTGACAAGGGCACACAGGCGATGCAACGAGTTTGTTAAATTTTGAGGTTAGATTTTCCACTCAATCGACACATGATCGCTGGTGGCGCGGATTTGAGAGATCAG